>Ga0209188_1001062_pt1 | contig 23593 bp, 16 predicted proteins | sample C_130625_EF_Meta_FD_187307 | JGI IMG/M metagenome (GOLD analysis project Ga0209188, IMG submission 187307) | Freshwater microbial communities from Lake Croche, Canada to study carbon cycling - C_130625_EF_MetaG (SPAdes) (version 2) | ecosystem: Environmental > Aquatic > Freshwater > Lake... | reverse complement strand
CCTCCCCGCGCCGATCGCGGAGCGTGTGGTGACGGCCACGGAAATCGAATACCGCGGCTGGTGCATGCGCTCCCCTGACGAATCCCACCGGCTCCACTCCGTGGTCTGGAGCTGGATCAAGGCCCCGCTCCCTCCCCAGCGCCGGCCCGACTTCGCCGCCTTTCCAATCGCCGAGAGTGCCGACTACTGGGTGCTCCGCTACGGCCATACGACAGCCGATGAGGGAGGCCACACCGCCGACCTCTTCTCCTGGGATGGAGCGGTGGCAACGAGACTGGCCACCGGCATCACCGAGCGTTTTCGCTCACGCGGCTGACAAGCCCTGGGCTGCCGTTGGCAGCCGGGTAGCAGGTGGGGTATCGTACCCCCTCCCGATCCCACTCCTTCAGGAGCCACGCCGTGCCCCAGACGTCAGTCTTCGTCCGTCTCATCCTGCCGCTTGTCGGCCTCCTTCTGGCGCTGTCGGCGACAGAGGCCTCCGCCCAGCAGGGCAAGCCCCGGGCTGCAGAAAAGAAGCCGAACATCCTCGTCATCTGGGGAGACGACATCGGCACCTGGAACATCAGCCACAACAACCGCGGCATGATGGGCTACAAGACGCCGAACATCGACCGGATCGCCCGCGAGGGTGTTTCGTTCACCGACTACTACGGCCAGCAGAGCTGCACCGCCGGCCGGGCTGCCTTCATCGGCGGCAACGTCCCGGTCCGCACCGGGATGACGAAAGTCGGCCTTCCCGGCGCCAAGGAGGGCTGGCAGAAGAACGACGTGACGATGGCCACCGTGCTCAAGTCGCAGGGCTATGCCACCGGCCAGTTCGGCAAGAATCACCAGGGGGACCGCGACGAGCATCTCCCCACGATGCACGGCTTCGATGAGTTCTTCGGCAATCTCTATCACCTCAACGCCGAAGAGGAGCCGGAACACCGCGACTACCCGGGCGACAGGAAGCTCGCCAACGGCAAGACCTTCCGCGAGACCTATGGCCCCCGCGGCGTCCTCAAGTGCAAGGCCGACGGCAAGGGAGGCCAGTCGATCGAGAACACCGGCCCGCTCACGAAGAAGCGGATGGAGACGATCGACGAGGAAACGCTCGCCGCCGCGAAGGACTTCATCGCCCGGCAATCAAAGGGGGGCGAGCCCTTCTTCTGCTGGTGGAATGCCACCCGCATGCACTTCCGCACCCACGTCAAGGAAGCGAGCCTCGGCAAGTCGGGGCAGGATGAGTACAGCGACGGCATGGTGGAGCACGACGGCCATGTCGGCGAGCTCCTCAAGGCCCTCGACGACCTCGGCCTCGCCGACGACACGATCGTGCTCTATTCCACCGACAACGGCCCGCACTACAACACCTGGCCCGATGCCGGCACGACCCCGTTCCGCAGCGAGAAGAACTCCAACTGGGAAGGGGCTTATCGGGTGCCGGCCTTCGTTCGTTGGCCGGGGAAGTTCCCTGCCGGCACGACGGTCAATGGCATCGTCTCGCACGAGGACTGGCTGCCGACGTTCGCCGCCGCTGCCGGTGCCCCTGACATCAAGGCGAAGCTCGCCGAAGGGGTCGAACTCCAGGGAAGGAAGTATCGCAACGCCATCGACGGCTACGACCAGACGGCGTATCTGTCGGGGAAGGCGGAGGCCTCGCCGCGGAGCGAGTTCTTCTACGTCAACGACGATGGCCAGATCGTGGCGATCCGCTACGACGACTGGAAGGCCGTGTTCCTCGAGAACCGTGGCGTCGCGTTCGAAGTCTGGCGTGAGCCGTTCACCGAACTGCGCGTGCCGCTCCTCTTCAATCTCCGTCGCGATCCGTTCGAGAAGGCGCACCCCAACGCCACGAATTACAACGACTGGTTCATCGACCACGCCTTCGTGGCGGTGCCCCTCCAGCAGATCGCAGGAAAGTTCCTGATGTCGATGAAGGACTACCCACCGAGCCAGTCGCCGGGGTCGTTCAATCTCGAGAAGATCCAAAAGCAGATCGAAGCGGCCGGCGCCGGCCACTGACGCATCGTTCCTTCGGAAGCCGAGACGCGGGGTGCCCAACTGGGCACCCCGCGTTTTTTTGTGTCGCGGCCTGAGTAGTTTCGGAGTCACCCCCCACTCAAGCGCGAAGCGTTGGGCTCTTCCTCACAGCGGTCAGGCGAGGCGGGGATCGGCGAACGCTTGAGGAGTGACGAGGTCCTCCGAGGAACGACGAAACTTTTGCCGGCCCCGCCGACGAACCACCCACCGGGCCGAGTCCCATTGTTCGGCACCGGTTCTGGCTCTCACGTGGCTTCGGGGTCGCCCGTGCCCCGTCGCCGGACGTTCGCGTCGGCCTTCCATGGCCGCCGCTCACTCGATGCCGCCTGCGCTCCGCCATCCATGGCTCCGCTTGCCGGCAACGCCGGCTCACGGAGCACGGGCGCCCCCTCGCTGCAACGGTTTGCCTGGTGCGCTGATGTGCAGCGCCAGGGATGGTCCCGCAGGTGTCTGTGCATCGCAAGACGCGATGCGCCGGCCCAGGGAACCCTTGGCGTTCCCTGCGGCCGGCCCAGGCCCGCGGGGGCCAGGGATGGCCCCGCGGGCGTGTCTTCAGAACTTCTGAATGGCGTCGAAGCCAAGCATCGTCTGATTCGTGCTCATGCCGTCGTTGAAGGGGAGGACGCCACTGTTGCCACTGAAGAAGTCCCAGCGGAAGCAGGGGCGGACGAGGACGTTGGCATTCGGCACCCAGTTGGGGCCGACGGTGAGCGAGAAGTAGTTACCAGGCAAGGGGACGTGATTCGGATTGCTCGGTCGGTTGAGCCCGACACGCGTGCCGTCGACGTCGTCAAACCACTCGAAGCGTGCGCCCCACTTCCAGGTGTCGCTGGCTGACCAATAGAGATACTGATCGATGCCGGTCCAGAGCGCCGTGCTGCCATCGGCGAGCCCCTGGGCCTGGGTGCCGAGCCATTGATGAAAGACATACTCGACGTTGTCCGTCGGGCGGACTTCGAAAATCAGGCTGTAGCGGGTGCGGTTGGCCGAGGCGAGGATCGGCTGCGGCTGGAAGACCGGAGAGAAGTCGTCGCACTCGTTGCCGCTGATGATCGCAAACGACGTGGCGAGGGAATTGTCGTCGTTCTTGAGGCGGGCGCGGCCGAGGAAATTGGCCCGGGAGTAGCCCGACGAGAGCGCGTTCCATCCGTTGACGAGGCCGGCGTTGACTTCGAGGTTGTCGGTCGCGCGCCAATTGGCAAGCCCGCCCCAGTGGGTGAACGGGCCGGCGAATTGGTAGCTGTAGGCTTTCGTGTAGAAGAAGTTGCCAACGGCGGGCAGGCCTTCGTAGCCCACCACCGAGTAGAAGTGGCCGAGCTTGACGTTGAGATCCTTACTTCCAGCCTCGGCGTAGAGCTGCGGCATTGCGACTCCGTAATACTCGCCGCTGTTCCAGTCATTGGCGCGACTGGGGCTGATCTCCCATCCGGTCGACTGGGCAAGGAGAAAATCCTCGCCGTAGATGAGATCGGCCCGGTAGCCGAGGCCGGCCTCGCCGTCACCGGGAAGCGTCTGCTCACCGACGAGGTAGACCTGATTGAGCATCGGCTCGTTGGCCCGGTCGACGGCATTGTAGGGGCCGTTGAACTTGCTGGCCGGGTTCGCGAAGTTGCCCATGAAGCCGCCGTCGAGCCAGCCATACACTCCCGCGCGCTCGGGCTTCCCGAACAGATACCACTCCTGGCCGTTGGGGATGACGCCGTCCATCACGCCGTCGTCGAGTCTCGGATCGAAGCGCTCGAACTGCCCCACTTGGTCGGCCCGCCCCACGAAGTCGGATTCCTGAGACCGGGCAACCCCGGTCAACAGGCTGCCGGTGAGGATCACGGTCACCATTCGCTGGGCTCCGGGCCCACAGAGTCTTCGGACCAACGCCATACGATCCCTCCTCCTTGTCGATCCACCGGGGAACGCGAGAGCACCCTCCGCGATGCTTCCGCAGGACGCGGATCGAGTCCTCCATCCATCGGCGGAACCGGCCGTACAACCGTGACGGCCGCCACCGACGGAGGAACCGTCACATTCCGTCTGCCCCGGAGCCCCGATCCGCACTCGCTTCCACGGCTGCCCATTCCCCCCAAGCCGTCGATCCGCGAGGCCGGCGGAGGCGCTCGTCCCCCGGTCGCAGCTCCCCGAGGGGGAGTCCTCAAGGGAGATAGACAGAGACGCCGATGGAACGGGCTGTGCGGGTCGTGCGGAACGAGGGGGATCTGCGGACGGGGGGGAGGCTTCGTGCGAGCGATACAACGGATTCTGATCCTTGCGGGAACGGTCTGGCTCGCTGCTTCGGCGGCAAGAGCCTCGGCTCAGACCTACGGCATCGATTTCCGCAACACCCTCATGCCGGCTTCGGGCGGGATGGCGGGCACGAGCGTGGCCGCGCCCCAAGACTTCATTTCGGCGATCAATGGCAACGCCGCCGCCCTTACGCAGTACGAGGGGACGCACTTCACCATCGGCGGCGCTTTCGTCGGCCCGACGGCCAGACTTTCCCAGGCCGCCCCGATCCCGCTCCTCGGCGTTCAGCCGTTCTCCCAAAAGAGCGAAACCCCGGGGGCGGTCGTGCCGGCGATCGGCGTCTCCCAGGAACTCGACGGCTTCGCCCTTCCGACGACAGTCGGGATCGCCGTCCTCGGCGCGGCCGGTGGTGGCTCGAGCTATGTCCAAAATCCGGCCAGCAACGGCACCTCCGCCTACCTCCTGTTTCTCGAGTTTGCCCCGTCAGTGGCCGTGGCCCTCACGGAGAGGCTCTCGGTGGGCGCGACGATGTTCATCGGCGACGGCTACGTCTCGGGGCCGTTCGTCGGCGTCAGCAACATGACGAATGCCTACGCCCTCAGGGGAGGGGTCGGGATCGATTACCTCGTCGGAGATGCCACGCGCCTCGGTGCTTATTACCATTCGACGCAAGCCTTCCGGTTTCCGAACGAGGCGACTCTCTTCGGCCAATCGCGCCCCATCGGCGTCGACATGGGCCTGCCGCAGACGGTTGGCATGGGGATCTCCAACGAGTCACTCATGAATGGAAAGCTCCTTCTGGCCGCTGATGCCCTGTTCCTCGACTGGGACTCAGCCGCGCTCTTCAAGAGCATCTACAACCCGCAGTGGGTGATGCAGCTCGGGGCGCAGTACCGCGCCACCGACCGGCTCAAGCTCCGGGCCGGCTACGCCTTGGCCGAGAATCCGATCGACCACGGCTTCGGGACGTCGATCGGGCCGGTCCAGGTGCCAGGCGGGATTCCGGCGGTGAAGTACGTGCAAAGTCCGTTTGCGATCGTCAACGAACACCGCATGTCTGCCGGCTTCGGCTACAGCGACGTGATCCCCGGGCTCGACTTCGACGCCTTCGCCGGCGGGATGTTCCCGGCGACAGAGTTTCTCGGCAACTCGACCCGCGTCGACATCTGCAGCTACTGGGCCGGCCTCGGCTTCACCTGGCACTTCGACCGCCCGACACCGCGACCGAGTCCTGCCCGCTCATGAGCCCCGACCGCGCCAGCAGCGAGCTTGTTCGATCGATCGTGTTCTTCCTGACCACGGCCGTCGCGCTGACGTTCTTGCTGTCGACGTCGCTGCGAGCACAGATGGAAGTCCTGCAACGACGCGCCGGAGAGGGGTGGACGGACGGGGAAGAGGAGTTCGAGACCGACCGCGATACGTTCACCTTCGCCCCGACCACGGCCGGGGCCGGCCGCACGATCACGGAAGCCTCGTATTCGTTTATCGACAACGCCACTGGCCCCGAGGCTCACAGCTTCCCGGAGCTCCTCGTCCGCCGCGGGATCGGCGACCGCTTCGAGCTGCGACTCGGCGTCAACTACGAAGCCGGTGGCCCCGGGCTCGCCTCGGGTACTCAAGTCGGCGGCGAGGATCTCATCGCGGAGCAGGAGAGCCGAATGCTCTATGGCGCCAAGATCGAGACGAGCGATCAAGCCGGCTGGATCCCGATGTCTGCCCTCGTGATCCAGGGTTTCACGCCGCTCTACGGGCCGACGCACCAATCGACGATGATGGTCGGCGAAGCCTGGGCCTATCGCTTCGCCAACGGCTGGGAATGGCGCTCTGGCCTCCGCTACGGTACCGGTTGGGCCGAGGAGGACTTCTTCAACCAGTGGGCCCCCTCCACGGCCCTCAAGATCCCCCTCGGCGAGCGATGGGAGGTGCACGCCGAGTATTTCGGGATCATGTCGACCGGCAAGGAGAAGGCGATCAACGTCCAGTATGGAAGCTGCGGCGGCCACGTCCTCCTCACGAAGGACCTCGAACTCGGCCTCCGGGTCGGTTGGGGGCTCAACGACACCTCGCCGAACTTCTTCGCCAACACCGGATTCGGCTACCGATACTGAAACCTCTCTGGCCACAATTTGCGGTTCCGTTTTCCGTCGGGTATGAGTGCTCGCTCAAAGCTTCCTCCGCGTCAGCCCCGGACACCTCGATGACCCCGCGAATCCTCCTCACCACGACGTCCTTCCAAGACACCCCCGGCCCCCACCACGCGGCGCTGGCTGCCACCGGCTGGGAGATCGTCACCGCCCGCGGACCGCTCTCCGAAGCCGACACCCTCGCCCTCGTTGGCGAGATCGACGGCTACCTCTGCGGGGATGATGCGATCACGCGGCAGGTGATCGAGAAGGCCACGCCCCGGCTCAAAGTGCTCTCGAAGTACGGGATCGGCGTCGACAAGATCGACGTCGCCGCCTGCACGGCGAAGGGCATCCCGCTGCTGTTCACCCCCGGCGTCAACCACACCACCGTCGCCGAGCACTGCTTCCTCCTCATGCTGGCGCTCGAGAAGAATCTCCTCTTCCACACCGACTCGACCCGCACCGGCGGCTGGAAGCGGGCCACCGGCCACGAACTCATGGGCCAGACGATCGGGATCGTCGGGATGGGGCGAATCGGCCGGGAGGTGGCGATCCGGGCCCGGGCCTTCGGGATGCCGGCGGTCGGCTACGACCTCCACTGGGACGACGCCTTCGCCGCTGCCCACGGCATCCGGCGTGCCGCGAGCCTCGTCGATCTCTTCGGCCTCGCCGACATCGTCTCCCTCCACACGAATCTCACCCCCGAGACGCGTGATCTCATCCGCGCCGAGACGATCCGGCAGATGAAGCCGGGGGTGTTGATCGTGAATTGTGCCCGCGGCGAGATCGTCAATTCGGCCGACATGGCCGAGGCCCTGCGGAGCGGCCGGGTGCGCGGCTATGGCACCGACGTCCTCGATATCGAGCCGCCGCCGGCTGGCCACCCGCTCACGAACCTCCCCACCTGTCTGGTCACCCCACACGTCGGCTCGCGGACCCACGAGAGCGTTCAGCGGCAGGCGATGGCCGCGGTGACCAATCTCCTCAATTGCATGCGCGGCGAGAAGCCACTGGCACAGATCAACCCCGAGGTTCCGGTGAAGAAGGTCGTCTGAAGCCCACCGTGCCGTCCCCGCTCCCGGAGCCCACCAAATCACCATGGCCGAGATCTTCCACGTCGTCCCCGTCGCGATCCACGAGCAGATCGTCGTCTCCGCCTACCGGCATCGCGGCTACACCGCCGACGAGGCTGAGAAGGCGGCCAAGCTCGCCACCGCCGCCACGACCCACGGCATCCGCACCCACAACGCACTCAAGGCCCTCCACCTCGACGAACTCTTCGGCTCGAAGGCCGGCGGCTGCGTACCCGGCGCTCAAGTCCGCAAGCTCCCGTCGCGGTTCGACGCGACGGAAGTCTGGGACGCCAACAAGAAGCTCGGCCAGGCCGTCGCCTGGGACGCGATCGAACGCTGCATGGCGCTGGCCGATCGGCACGGTACCGGCACCATCTCAGTCGACAACGCCTTCCATTATCTGTGGGGAGGGGGCTACGTGATGGAGGCCGCCCGCCGCGGCTACATCGCCTACACCAACTGCACCGCATCGCTGGCCGAGGTGGTCCCCTTCCGCGGCGTCCACCCGACGCTCGGCACCAATCCCCACTCCTGGGGCTTCCCCACGACCGACGCCATCGGGTACCCGATCGTCATCGATTGGGCCACCTCGGTGATCGCGATGGGGCGGGTGCAGCAACTCAAGCGCGAGGGGAAGCCGCTTCCCACCGGCGCCGCCGTCGACGCCTCCGGCAAGCCGACGACCGATCCTGACGCCGCCGTGGCGCTCCTCCCCTTCGGCGATCACAAGGGCTACGGGCTGTCGCTGATCAACGAAATCGTCGCCGCTCTCATCGGCGGCTCGCTCCCCACGATCCGCAGCCGGGCGCTCGTCGCCGGCGAGAAGCAGGGCTGTGCCTTCTTCTTCCAGGTCATCCACCCCGAGGCGATCAGCGGCGCGGCGTTTTCCTTTGGCCGCTCGCAGAGCGACAACGTCAAGGCGGTCCTCGCCGACATCCTCGGCCACGGCAACTCCGGCTGCATGCTCCCCGGCCAGATCGAGGCCGAGGCGGCGGAACGCACCTGCCGGGCTGGCGGGCTGCTTTTTTCCACCGCCGAGGTCGCCGCCCTCAACGAGCTTGCCCGAGAAGCGGGCGTGGCTGAAATCGATGCCGCCACCCTGCCGACGGCCTGACTCCCCGATTTCACCAATTGCTTCCCCCAACTCAAGACGCCCCGACGAAGGAGCCGCCATGTCGCTGCCGATCAAGCCGAAGGACCGCTGTGGATTCGACTGCGTGTCACTCGGCGAGGTGATGCTCCGCCTCGATCCTGGCGAGGGGCGGATCCGCACCGCGCGGCACTTCCAAGCCTGGGAGGGGGGAGGCGAATACAACGTCGCCCGTGGCCTACGGAAGTGTTTTCAGCTCCGGACGGCGCTCGTCAGCGCGTTTGTCGACAACGAGGTTGGCCGACTCATCGAGGACTTCATCTTCCAGGGGGGAGTGAACACCGATTTCGTCCAGTGGCGCGACGACGACGGCATTGGCCGCTCGGTCCGCAACGGCCTCAACTTCACCGAGCGTGGCTTCGGAATCCGCGGGGCCGTCGGCGTTCCCGACCGGGGCAATACCGCCGCCAGCCAGCTCAAGCCGGGCGACATCGACTGGGAGTATCTCTTCGGCCGGATCGGTGTCCGCTGGTTTCACACCGGCGGGATCTTCGCCGCCCTCTCCTCGTCGACCGCCGCGCTCACGATCGAGGCGGTCGATGCCGCAAAGAAGCACGGCACGATCGTCTCCTACGACCTCAACTACCGCCCCAGCCTGTGGAAGAGCATCGGGGGGCTCAAGAAGGCGCGCGAAGTCAACCGGGCGATCGCCCGCCATGTCGACGTCATGATCGGCAACGAGGAAGACTTCACCGCTTCGCTCGGGTTCGAGGTCAACGGGGTCGATCACGCGATCTCGAGCATCGAGACCGACGCCTTCAAGGCGATGATCGAGACGGCGGTGAAGGAGTTCCCAAACTTCAAGGTGGCGGCCACGACGCTCCGCCGCGTCGTCTCGGCGACGAAGAACGACTGGTCGGCGATCCTCTGGCACGACGGTGTCTTTCACGACAGCCGCAAATATCCGGAGCTCGAGATCCTCGACCGGGTCGGCGGCGGCGACAGTTTCGCAAGCGGCCTCGTCTTTGGATTTCTCGAGTTCAACGATCCGCAGAAGGCCGTGGAATACGGCGCCGCCCACGGGGCCCTCGCCTCGACGACGCCGGGCGACACCTCGATGGCGACCCGCAAGGAAGTCGAGAAGCAGATCAGCGGCGGCGGGGCGCGCGTGGTCCGGTGAGCGACGACGCACGCCCGGTGAGCACGATCACGCGCCCGCGGCTTCGTCAATCTCCACCCACGACCGGCAACCGCCGTACGACTCCTGCCAGGGGAGCACGACAGGGGAGGGGAGGGGCGTGACCGTCACCTCGAGGACGTGAAGCTCGTCCTGCCAGCGGTGGAAGCGCTCGTCGACGACGCTCTCCGCCCACACGTGCCGCTGACGGAAGGCGTTGAGGGCACCGCGCTTCGTGATCCGGTGGGCGGCACGGACATCGGCGACGTGCGTGAACACGACCGAGCCCTCGGGGGGGCGATCGTCATCGATCCCCACGAGGAGATCGCGGGCCTCCGGCACGAGGCTCTCCACCGACTGGTGGAGGAACGTCGGGAGAAGGAGAAAGCGGGCGTGCTCCGGGCGGAAGGCCCCGCCCGGCTCCACGACCCCCCCCTTCCGGAGGATCACATCCTGCCGGCCCGACGCGAGCGCCCGGCAGATCGCCGCCCATTCCTTGAAGGCCGTACGCACCGACAGCACGCCGCCAGCCGATCCGGAGTCGAGTGCTGCCATCGATTCACTTCTTCGCCGGCTTGCGGACATGGATCGCATCGGCGGTGAGTTGGATGATGGGGATCGCGAGCTTCGGGTCAAACACCCCCTGGCCACTCACGACCACTTCCTGCCCCTTTTGAATCCCGAACAGCTTCCGGGCATCGAGCGGCAGCACCTTGCCATCCGCGCCGACAAACTGCACGGCGACCATCGGCGCATTCGCCGAACGCTTCTTGCAGAACGGGCAGTTGTCGGCGTCGTGGCCCGCCTTGCCGGCATGGTCGTCGGCGGGGATCTCCTGGAGGACGAACGACGCCTTGTTCTCGAGGAACGGCTCCATCCCTTTCGCCCCGATCCGTCCGGCGATCACGATCGCCTGCGGCCCCTTGGGGGCATCCTTGGAGAGAAGCGTCTCCTTGGCGGCCGTCGGCGTGAGGGGATCGACCGGCTCCTGGGGGAGGACGAGCTTCGCGCGGACGGCGGCAGCATCGGTCTGCGCGCTGGCCGACCGCCCCGCAGTTCCCGTGGCGGCGGCCACCAGCCCCCCGACGACAATCTTCCGACGGTTCAATGAAAAACGCATGGAAAAGTCCTCCCTGATGACCCAGCCACCGCCACCGGATCCGACGGCGTTCAGCGGGGCCTTCTGCCGGTGCTCTTCGTCACTTGGCGACGGCGTCCTTCAACGTCTTCATCCCCGCTTCGATCCCGGCGGCCTCTTCGCTCCACACCTTGGTGAGGTCATCGGCGCCGTGGATGGCGATGTCGATCTTGTCGAAGGCGGTAAACAGCGCCTCACTCGCCGCGATCACGGCCGTCTCGACCTCGGCCGGGAGCTTCGCTTCCTTCGCCAGCCCCTCCACATCGCCGAGGAAATGGCCCAACTCGTGGACGGGCGCATCGGCCTTCTCGCGGACGTTCGCTTCCATCCCCTCCTTGACGACGGCGACGAGCTTGTCGAGCTCGCCGACGAGCTCGGCGAGCGTCTCGGGGTGATGGTGGTCGTGGGCCTCCCCCTCGTCGGCCGGCATCGCCTCGGCCTTCTCGCCATCGTGGGCGCCATGGTCGTGGCCCGCGTGGTCATGCCCGGCGTGATCATGATCGTCGTGGGCACCCTTGGCGGCCGGCAGCGCCGGGCCGACGTCGGTCCCCTTCTTGGCGACGGTGGCCGGGGGAGCCGAGCTGCTGCAGCCGGCCAGCATCAGCCCACCGAGAACGAAGGCAGGGGACAGGGCAAGCGCGAGGCGGGGCATGGGAGCTCTCCGGACGGCAGTGGTGGCGGGCGGGGCGGCGAAAGCCGTATCAGTTCGAGGATACCGCTTCCCCCGACGGGCTGCCAATCGACGGTGGCCCGGCCGCAACGGGGTCGGCGACAAGACAGACCAACGCATGCGGCGGGAGCTCGAGCGTCGCCCCCGGCTCTATCAGCGGGCCACGGGCCCCGCCGTGAACGTCGAACGGCGACGGCTCCCGGGTATCGAGAAACAGCCGCCACGGCAAAGCCGCGACGTGGGGCGCCTGCGGCAGGCGAAACGACCGCGGCTCGCTGCCCGCATGGAGAAGGATGAGGACGTGGCGCGGGATCCCCGCCACCGGTTCGGGCGTCGCCCGCGGGGACGGTGGGTCGCCGGCGGCGGCGAAGAAACAGGTCAGGCTCGCCCCAACCGCCCCCCAGTCGACCGGCCCTCCGTCGGCCGAGAACCACTCGACGTCGGGCATCGCTTCCCCCGCCTCACCGGCACCGCGGAGGAACGTCCGCCGCCGGAGCGTCGGATTGCCGAGCCGGAAGCGGATGATCTCGCGGACGAAGCGGAGGAGATCGGCGTTGGTCTCGACGAGCGACCAATCAAACCACGACACCGGCGTGTCCTGGCACCAGGCGTTGTTGTTCCCCCCCTGCGTCCTCTCGATTTCGTCCCCCGCCACGAGCATCGGCACCCCCTGCGAGAGGAGGAGCGTGGCGAGGAGATTCCGCACTTGCCGGGCCCGGATGGCGACGATTCCCGCATCAGTCGTGGGCCCTTCGACGCCGTAATTGTCGGAGAAGTTGTTGTTGTCGCCGTCGCGGTTCCCTTCGCCATTGGCCTCGTTGTGCTTGTCGCGGTAGGCGACGAGGTCGCTGAGCGTGAAGCCGTCGTGGGAGGTGACGAAGTTGATGCTGTGGTAGGGCTGGCGGCCGTCGTCTCCATAGAGATCGCTCGAGCCGGCGAGCCTCGTCGCCAGATGCCCGGTCTGGGCGTGATCCCCGCGCCAGTAGCGGCGGACGTCGTCGCGGTACTTCCCGTTCCACTCCGCCCACCGCAAGCTGGCGAACGAGCCGACCTGGTAGGCGCCAGCGGCATCCCAGGCCTCGGCGATGATCTTCGTGTCGGCGAGGAGCGGATCCTCGGTGATCAGTTCGACGATAGGCGGGTTGGGGAGGATGTCGCCGTTGCGGTCGCGACTGAGGATGCTCGCCAGATCGAAGCGGAAGCCGTCGATGTGGAAGTCGTGGACCCAGTGCCTGAGGCAGAGGAAGATCAGCTCGCGGACGATCGGATGATTGCCGTTGACGGTGTTGCCGCAGCCGGAATAGTTGCGGTAGCGCCTGCCGCCGTCGGCGAGCATGTAGTAGACCCGGTTTTCCAGCCCCTTGAAGGAGAGCGTCGGCCCGAGCTCATTGCCTTCGGCCGTATGATTGAAGACGACGTCGAGGATGACCTCGATCCCGGCAGCATGGAGGGCCCGCACCATCTCCTTGAACTCGCGCACCTGACATCCCGGGTCGGTGCCGGCGGCATAGCCGCGGTGGGGGGCGAAGAACGCGATCGGGTCGTAGCCCCAGTAGTTGCCGCGCCCCTCGAGAGGCGGGATGGCCGTCGAGGGGAACTCGTGAACGGGCATCAGCTCGACGGCCGTCACGCCGAGCGACTTGAGATAGGGAATCTTCTCGATCACGCCGAGGTAGGTGCCGGGATGGGCGACGCCGCTCGACGGGCTGGCCGTGAAGCCGCGGACGTGGAGCTCGTAGATCACGGTGTCGGCCAGCGGCCGCTTGAGATGGCGGTCTCCCTGCCAGTCGAAGGTGTCGTCGACGACGACCGACTTCGGCGGCACGAGGGTGCCGTCGTCAGCGACGAGAAAATCCCCCGCCAATGCCCGGGCATACGGGTCGACAAGCCGGGCCTTTCCGTCGAAGCACTGACCGACTTCCGGGGCAAACGGGCCGTCGGCTTGGAAGTGGTAGAGCTGACCGGGGGCGATACCGGGAACGAGGATGCTCCAAATGTCTCCCCAGCGGTCGGTGGCCGGGTCGAGCGAGATCACCTCCGCCGGCTCGGTGTCGGTCACCGCGTCGTAGAGGAGGACGCGCATCCCGGTCGCCGAATGGCTGTAAACCACGAACTGCACCCCGGTGCCGCGGAGGACGGCACCGTAGGGGAGAGGATGGCTGAACTGGAGGCCGGGGAGCGGCCGCTCGGCGTGGGACCGCCGCGGCGCGGCTCGGGGCTTGCGGGGAAGCATGGTGCAGGGATGATACCATTCCGATTCGGCCTCCGGCCGAGCACCGGACCGATCCTTTCGGGCCGGGTGCAAAAGCCTCGTCCGAAAGCCTCCTCGAGGAACGACACACCAGTGGCGGGCGCGACCTACTCCTCTTCGGGGGTGAACCTCGAACTCTACGCCGAGGGCATGGCCCGTTTGCCAGCCCACATGCGGCGGACGCAGTGCCCGCGCGTGATCAGCGCTGAAGGGGGCTTTGCGGCGCTCTTTCAGATGGATCTCCCCGGGCTCTTCCGCCGCGGCTGGGAGGATCCGGTCTTGGTCTCGTGCACCGACGGCGTCGGCACGAAGCTGAAGATCGCCGTCATGGCCGGCGTCCACCACACCGTCGGCATCGACCTCGTGGCGATGAGCGTCAACGACTGCCTCTGCACCGGGGCCGAGCCGCTGTTCTTCCTCGATTACGTCGCCCTCTCCCACGACGATCCCGAACTTCTCGAACAGATCGTTCGCGGCATCGCCGACGCCTGCGTGGAGAGCGACTGCGCCCTCGTCGGCGGCGAGACGGCGATCCTCCCCGACATGTACCAGCGCGGCGAATACGACCTCGCCGGGTTCGTCGTCGGCATGGTGGAACGGAAGCGGCTCGTCGACGGCCGGCAGATCCAGCCCGGCGACGTCGCCATCGGCCTGGCCTCGACCGGCTTCCACTCCAATGGCTACAGCCTCGTCCGCAAGGCGGTGTTCGACTACGGCAAGCTCAAGTTCGACGACACCGTCGAGGAGCTCGGCGGCACGACCGTGGCCGAAGCCCTTCTCCGTCCCACACGCCTCTACGCCCGCCCCGTCCGCAGCGTCCTGCGTCGCTATCGGGTCAAGCAGCCGGTCCACGGGATCGCCCACATCACCGGCGGCGGCCTCGAGGAAAACCTCGCGCGGATCGTTCCCGACAAGGTTCGGGTGGTGATCGACCGCGGCTCCTGGAAGGTGCCGGCGGTCTTCCCCTGGGTCCAAAAGCTTGGGAGCATCGAGGACGCCGAGATGGACCGGGTGTTCAACATGGGGGTCGGGATGGTGCTCGTCGTCTCCCCCCACTTCGCCGACAGCATCGTCTCGCAACTCTCCGACGCTGGCGTCGAAGCCTGGCGGATCGGAGCGGTGGAGGCCGCCGAAGCGAGCGACGCGCGGGTCGTGATCCGCTAGCCGATCGCCGTCAGTGCCCCTTGGCGGCAGGCACAGCGGCCGCGCGTGGGGCGGCGCCTCCCCGTGACGGCCCGGCGGCCTTGATCGCCGTGAGCACCTGCGACTCCGTGATCAGGTCGCGGAGGATGATCGGCTCCGGGGCCGACTCCCCCGAACGGGCTGCCGGAAAGATCGCAAGGACCGGGATCGACTTGCTCTGCAGGCTCTCGAGCATCGTCTTGATCTCAGGTGACTCCTCCGTCCAGTCGGCCAGCAGCGGCACGACCTTGTTCGACTCGATCGCCGCCTTCACCTTGTCGGTCTCGATCGCCGTGGCGAGGTTCAGCTTGCAGGTCATGCACCAGTCGGCCGAGAAGTCGACGAGCACCGTGGCCCCACCGGACCGCAGCTCGGCGAGGCGGGCCCGCGAGAACGGCTCCCAGGGGATGATCGATTCCACCGGACCGAGGAACGTGAAGGCGGCAAAGCCGATCGCCGCCGCCACGCCGGCGGCCTGGAGCCAGCGGCCGAAGCCGACTGGGCCGCCGCTCTGCTCCTGCCCCTTGCCGATCCACCAACAGGCGGCCCAGATGCCGACGAGGAGAGCGAACGTCGGCACGAACCAGTCGTGGTTCAAAAACGTGAACAGGAACACGACCGTGCCGAGCATCACGAAGCCGAGGATCTCTTTGAGCGTCTCCATCCACATTCCGGGCTTGGGGAGAAACTTCACAAGCCCGGGAATGAGGCCGACGAGGATGTAGGGGAGGGCCATGCCAGTGGCGATCGCCCCGAACACGCCGTAGGTGACATACGTCGGCTGGGCGAGGGTGAAGCCGAACACCGGCCCGAGAAACGGCCCGCTACAGGGCGTGGCCAGCACCGTGCTCAACACACCTTTGAGAAACGCCCCGAGCGGCCCCTCCTTCGACTGCAGGTGCCCCGCCTTCTCCCCGATGAAGCCGGGGATCGGCAACTCCCAGACGCCCAAGAAGGAGAGCGCGAAAGCGAACACGATCGCCGCCATCGTGATGTTGAAGGTGGACGACGTGAACTGCTCGCCCCAGGCGAGGTTGCGGCTCCCCAGGCCGATGTTCGCCGCCACGCTCGCCGTGGCGAGCGCGAAGAACACCGCATAGACGCCGGCGCAGTACCAGAGATTGGTGCGGAAGACTTCGGCCCGCGCCTTCCCCGACTGTTGCGCGAACGACATCAGTTTCAGGCCGAGGACGGGAAGCACGCAGGGCATGAGGTTGAGGATCAGCCCGCCGATGAGCCCGGAGAGGAGCGCCATCGGCAGGGAGAGCGTCGGCTTCGGCACTTCGGCAGGCGGAGGCTCGGCGGCAACCATCGATGGCCCAGCAAGCGACGGCCCCGCAACCGCCTGCGGGAATGCGACGGAAGGTTGGGGCTGGCGATCGGCGTGCGCAGCACCGCCAGCCGTTGTCGGGGCCGGCGCCACCGCGGCGGGCGAGGCTTGCACCGCCACCGGCTTCTTCGCTGCCTCGGCATACTTGGCCGCGAGAAACTCGATTCCCTCTCCCGTGCCGTCAACTCCCGGACCGACCTTGGGAAGCGGAGCCTTGATGCGGACGGCTGTCGGCGGATCGCACGATGTCTCGGTGCAGGTCTGGAAGCCGATCACGATCTCCGCGGCGGCGGCCGTCTCGGGGAGGAGAACCTCAAAGGTCACATCCCCGTCGACCCCATTGGCTGCGGCCAGCTCTGGCGAGTGGGATGGCGTCGCAGCGAGAACGAAGACCGAGGCCTCCCGGTCGGGGACCGACACGACCGTCGGCTTCCCCTGCCCGACATCGCTGTCGGCAGACCCGGCCGGGGCATAGAGGTGATAGCCGGCTTCGGGGGAAAGCCGAACGATGAGCGGCCACCAGGTCGACGTCGCAGCCGCTCCATCCACGCCGCGTCGCGCCGCGCCAAACGCCGCCTCGACGCTCGCATGGGCCCGGGGAGGGATGTGGGTGGCGATCACCGCCGTGGCGGAGCCGGGCAAGGCCACGGCGCCAGAGAACGGATCGGTCGCCCCGGCGACGGGCGGTGCCGTCGGAGACGTCGGGGGAGCCTTCGCCGCACCGGCGGGGATGTCGGCGACGAAGGGGATCGATGCCGGGGGCGAGCAGGAGGTGTCGCGGCACATCTGGACGCTCACCGAGCCTTTGACCTGCGTCCCCGTACCCTCGGGATTCGGGCCAAGCGGCGCCCGCCAGACAACCGTCCCCTCATGTTCTTCGACCTGGAGTCCGGCCCAGGCCGGCACGTCGGTGATCGTGCGGATGTGGGGGGGCTGGTCGGGCACGAACTCCGCCGACGGCTGCCACGGGGAAGTGGCGTCGACGGTGATCCGGGTGGCTTTCGGTCCCCCGGGCTTTTGGGTGACGGCGTAGAGGTGCCAGCCCTCCTCGAGCGTCGCGGTGACGACGAGGGTTGCTGGCTTCTCAGCGACGGCCGGCTCCACGGTGGCCGCGACGGTGATCGGGCTCCCCAAAGCAGCGTTCACGGCGCCGAGCGGATCGAAGGCGGACGGGCCTTGAGCCATCCCGACCGGGCAGGCCGTCGACACAAAAAGAGCGGTCCAAAAGAGGGCGACCACACACCGTGCGACCACGAAGGGGGCGATCACCAGCGGAACCACCCGGCCGATCGGGGGCTTCGACCGCCCGCGGAGCCATCCTGGCATGCGCAGCATCGGCAGATCGGTCCTTTTGGGAAGGGAGGTCAGCGTCAACGCAGGCAAACCTTCGGGCAAACCTTGTCGATTGTACAAGCTCCGTTTTCCGGGGGTCAATGGAGCCCACCGCTCCCTCCATCGGTCTTTTCCCGGGAAAAAGCGAGGTTTTCCAGGAGCGCATCGACCCTCTCGAGCACCGCGCATGGGTCGGGGAAATGGCGATTTTCGTCGAGAACCCAGCGAAACCAGTGGTGCAAGCCCCCGACCACCCCCGCCAGATGGAGGAGGTCGATGAGGGCCAGTTCTTCCCGAGAAAGGGGCCGAATCGCCCGGTAGGCCTCGAGCGCCTCGCCCCACACGACACTCAAGGAATCAGCCAAGGAATCAGCGCTGACCGACGCCGACCGGGGCCCTCCCCAGCTTCCCAGAAGTCGCGCCAGATCGGTGGCCGGGGTATCGATGCCGGCGGCATGCCAATCGATCATTGCCGTCACCTCGTCATCGACAAAGAGCACGTGCGCCTGCCAGACGTCGCGGAGCACCGGTTGAAGGGGCACCGCCCGCGGCACCACGGCCGCCAAGCGGGAGAGGTACGAAAGCCCCCCCTGATCGCGGAGGAGCACCGCGGCGGCCCGGCGACGCTCGGCGACCGCCGCCTGGAGGGGCGAGGCAATTCCCCGAACCGGGGCGTCCCAGCCGCGAGCGATAACAGCCCGAAGGGCCTCGGCCCGCCGCGCCCATGCCGGTGGCTGGGCAGTCGGCGTCTCCTCGTTGCCACCGGCCTCCCGAAGAGCGACATGGATCCGAGCGAGTGTCTCGAGCGCGGCGCTCGCCTGCCCCGGCGAGGGAGCCGCGACCGGTTGGCCGGGGCACCACTGCGTCAGCTCGAAACACCGTCCGTCGCCGTCGATGGCGATCGTCGTGGCCCCGGCTTCGCCGGCGTCGGCCACCTCCAGGTTCGCAGGCACGGCCCCAACGCCCGCCCGCCGTGCCGCCGCCATCCATCGGTGGATCGCCTCAGCCCGCTCCCGCGGCCAGCCCTCGGCAAAGCCCTTGAGCACAAAGCGTCTCGGTGCCACGCCAAGAGGCTCATCCGTCTCCACAAGCCACACCGGGCTCCCGCTCAAGCCCGCGGAGGGGAGGGGACTGATCCGGCACCGGGTCGTGGGGAACCAGCGGCGGACGATCGCTCGGAGCGTCGTGAATCCGTCCATGGGCGTCCTTCTGGAAAACGTCCTGTTGCAGCCCTTCGAGGCGCGTTGGGGCGGAGAATTGGCCCTCCGGCACGTGCGATGCTACGCTGCCAAGACGAATGGGAGAATCTGCCCCACCCCCCTTCCTAGGAAGGGTGTCCTCTAGCCTGGGGCAGCCTAGGCTGCTGAAACAGCGTTCGGTCCCGGCCACTCCCACAGCCCCGGCTCATCCGACCCAAACGAGGGGATCACGACTCATGCCCAGCCGCTCCGGCCGCCTGCTTCTGTTCCTTGCCACGCTGGCAGCCCTTGGCCCCGTCGCAACCCTGGCCCTGGCCGTCGGGGTAGCCCGCGCCGAGGAGCCGGCCGCGGCTCCGGCTGCCGACACGATCAAGGTCGACACCCCGGCCGCGCCCCCCGCAGCCCCACCAGCGCCCCCGGCCCCCGAAGGGAAGGGGGGAAAGCCGCCGTTTGCCACCGTCGTCAAGGATGCGACCCGGATCCCCGGGCTGATCACGCTCCACCGCAAGGATGACAAGGTGTGGGCCGAACTCCCCGACTCGATTCTCGGCCGGGAGTTGTTCGTCTTGATCTCGATCGCCAAGGGAATCGGCGACGGCCAACTCCTCGGCGGCATGAGCTGGGGATTCGGTGACGACTGGATCTGGCAGTTCCGCAAAGTCGACGACAATATCCACGTCGTCCGCCGCAATGTCCGCTTCTTTGCCGACAAGGGGAGCCCCGAGGAGAAGGCGGTCGACCTGGCTTACACCGACAGCGTGTTGTTCAGCGTGCCGATCGCCACCTATGCCGCCAACGGCGCGCCGGTCATCGACCTGTCGGCGATCTTCATGACCGATCTCCCTCAGATCAGCCGCTCGCTCCCCGGCTTCTCCTTCGCCCGCGATCGCTCCACCTGGTCGCGCGTGAAAAACTTTCCCGACAACACCGAGCTCGAAGTCGCCGCCACCTACGGCTCCGGCGGCCAGGCAGAGCTCGACACCGTCGCCGACAGCCGCGGCGTCACCGTCAACGTCCACTATTCGGTGAGCATGCTGCCGCAGAACGGCTACCGGCCGCGGCTCGCCGACAACCGGGTCGGCTACTTCGTCACCGCCCTCAAGGACTTCTCGCAAAACGTCGACGAGGATCGGTTCGTCCGCTACATCAACCGCTGGCAGCTCGAGAAGGCCGATCCCTCGGCGCCGATTTCGCCGCCGAAGAAGCCGATCGTGTTCTGGATCGAGAAGACGGTGCCGTTCCGCTACCGGCAGCCGATCCGCGAGGGGATCGAGGCCTGGAACGAAGCCTTCCAGAAGGCCGGCTTCGCCAGCGCCATCGAAGTCCGCCAGCAGCCCGACCAGACCGACTGGGACCCGGAGGATGTGAATTACAACACCTTCCGCTGGATCACCGCCGGGGCCGGCTTCGCGATGGGCCCCAGCCGGGTGAACCCGCGCACCGGGCAGATCCTCGACGCCGACATCATCTTCGACGGCGACTTCCTCCAGTTCTGGCGCCGCGAATACGAAAACTTCACGCCGCAGGCCGTGGCGATCCTCACCGACGGCCCAACGGCCGCGGCGGGCATTCTCCCCTCCGGCAACCAGCGCGTCGCCGGCACGCACGGCCACGGAGCCGGCCACGCCTGCAGCGCCTGCATGCTGTTTGACGGCCATGCCCGCGAGACGGCGCTCGCTGCGACGGCGCTGGCCGTCGCCGGCAACGGCCTCACCGAGGCCGACAAGGAGAAGCTCGTCGTTCAAGGGCTCAAGCTCGTTACCAGCCACGAACTCGGCCACACCCTCGGCCTCCGCCACAACTTCAAGGGAAGCTCGCTTCTGACCCTCGCCGAAATCAACGATCCGGCCAAGGTGGCGCAGAGCGGCGCCAGCACGAGTGTCATGGATTACATCCCGGCCAACATCAGTCCGAAGGGGAAGCCGCAGGGGGATTACTACACCGCCAAGCTCGGCCCCTACGATGTGTGGGCGATCGAGTACGGCTACAAGCCGGTGGGGGGCGGGAGCCCCGAGGCGGAGCTTGCGGAGCTCGAGAAGATTGCCGGCCGTGCCGGCGAGCCGCAACTGGCCTACTCGACCGACGAGGACACCCAGCCGGGCGACCCCGATCCGATGTCGAACCGCTTCGACCTCGGCAGCGATCCGGTCGAGTTCGCCCGCAACCGGGCCGAGCTCGTTGCCCAGGTGATGCCGACGCTTGTCGAACGGATGACCGCCAAGGATCCGAGCGGCAAGACGCCCGGCTACGAGCGGGTCCGTCAGGCGTTCGGTGTGTTGCTGACAGCGCACGGCAACGCGATGAACTTCGCCGCTCGTCTCGTCGGCGGTCTCCACACCTCGCGTGCCCACAAGGGGGATGCCAACGCCCCGGCGCCGTTCCGCGTCATCGAGGCTCAGAAGCAGCGCGACGCGTTGACGCTCCTCGAGCAGCAGATGTTCTCAGCCCAGCCGTTCACCTTTCCGCCGGAGCTTTACAACCAACTCGTCTCGACGCGGTGGATGCACTGGGGGTCGAGTGAATCCGACCGGGAAGACTATCCCATCCATGAGGTGATCCTGATGTGGCAGGATCGGGTCCTCGGCCGGCTCATGGATCCGCTCACGCTCACCCGGATCCGCGACAGTGAGCTCAAGGTTCCGGCCGATCAGGATGCGTTCACCACGGCTGAGCTCCTCGACCGGCTCACCAAGGCGATCCTCTCCGAGGTCGACTCGATCCAGCCGGGGGACTACACCGTCCGGAAGCCGGCGATCGGAAGCCTGAGGCGCTCGCTGCAGCGCTCGTATCTGTCGCGGCTGTCGGCGCTCGCCGTCGGCAGCGGCGGCACCCCCGACGCCCAGGTGATCGCGGCGGCCCAGCTCCGCAGCCTCGACAGTCGGATCGGAGCCCTCCTTGCGAAGCCCGATGTCAAACTCGACGACTACTCGCGGGCCCACCTCGTCGAGACCCAGGCTCGGATCAAGAAGGTGCTCGACGCCAGCGTGACGCTGCCGCGGCTGTGACCGATCTCCCCGACAGAGCCGCTCAGCACCACACCGTGGGAAAGCCAATGCCCGACTCGATCAGCATCCTCCTTCTCACGCCCGACTTGATGGTGTCGAGCCGGATCGCCGGTGGCGCTGCGGCGATCCCGGCGACGGTCGAGGCGCTCGGGCCCGCCGCGGCCGCCCCCCGGGGCGGGCCGTTTGCGGTCATCGTCGTCGATCTCCAGGTCAACGGCCGCACCGCGACGGCGCTTGTTGAACGGGCCAAGGGAGTCCGGGATGGCCAGACGGCCGCCGGCGCCGAGCGCGCGGCGATCATCGCCTTCGGGCCCCACGTGGCCGTCGATCGACTCACGGAGGCCGCCGAAGCGGGGGCCGACCTCGTCGTCAGCCGGGGGGAATTGCTCGGCGCCCTGCCAGCGGTCGTCGAACGGGTACGATCTGCATTGGCCAAAGGCAGCGCCGACGGCTCCGTCTGAACCGGTGACCGGAGAGCCGCAAGCGCAGCCTGGTTGCACGCTCGCCGTTCCCGCGCACAGGTGCTCCGATGCCGTTTTCCCGCCCCCTCCGGGCCACGATCGTCGTGGCGCCGCTGCTGCGTGCGATCAGCAGCCTCGCCCTCTTCGCGGCCGTCGCCGCCGCCGCGCCACCGGCTGTCCCTGGGATCGAGCCGCCGCCCCCGCCGCGCGAGCCGCGCGTCGCGGCGGCCTCAGCCGAGCCCGACGCGGCCAAGACCTCCTTCGGCCTGCCGGAGGGCTTCGCTGCCGAGGCCTGGGCTGCCGAGCCGTTGCTTGCCAATCCCGTTGCCTTCTCGCTCGACGAGCAGGGACGAGCGTATGTCTGCGAGGCCTTCCGGGCCCACAAGGGGGTGGGGGACAACGTCCGCATCAACGATGACCGCTGGCTCGACGCCGATCTCGCCAACGACACCGTCGACGAGCGTTTCGCATCGATGGTCCGGATCCTCGGCGAGAAGGCGAAGGATTGGGTGGTCGAGACCGACAGACTACGTCGCATCGTCGACACCGACGGCGACGGCCGAGGGGATACCGCGACGGTGTTTGCCACCGGCTTCAACCGGCTCATTGACGGGCATGGCGCCGGGGTCCTCGCTCACCATGGCGACGTCTTCTACGCCTGCATCCCCCACCTGTGGCGCTTCCGCGACGCCGATGGCGATGGCGTGGCTGACGAGAAGCTCCCCCTCCATGTCGGCTACGGGGTGCGCACCGCGATCCAAGGGCACGATCTCCACGGCCTTACCCTCGGCCCCGACGGCCGGCTGTGGTTCTCGATCGGCGATCGCGGCTATCACGTTGAGCACGAGGGGGGGGTGGCCAGCGACCCCGAAAGCGGCGCCGTGTTCCGCTGCGAGCCCGACGGCTCCAATCTCGAGGTCGTGGCGAGGGGCCTGAGAAATCCCCAGGAGCTCGCCTTCGACGATCTCGGGCATTGCTTCACCTGCGACAACAACACCGACGGCGGCGACCGGACGCGGCTCGTCCACGTGATCCCGGGGGGAGACTCGGGCTGGCGTGGGCCGGTGCAATATCTCCCCGATCGCGGCCCGTTCAACCGCGAGCAGCTGTGGCGAACGGCGTTTGACGGCCAGCCGGCCTGGATCCTCCCGCCGGTGGGGCATGTCGGCGCGGGGCCGGCCGGGTTTGCCGCCTATCCCGGCACCGGGCTCACCCCCTGGTTTGACGGTCGCTTCTTCCTTGCCGACTTCCGCGGCGCGGCGGCGACGAGCCTCGTCCACACCTTCCGGGTGAAACCGC
>Ga0209188_1001061_pt1 | contig 23595 bp, 14 predicted proteins | sample C_130625_EF_Meta_FD_187307 | JGI IMG/M metagenome (GOLD analysis project Ga0209188, IMG submission 187307) | Freshwater microbial communities from Lake Croche, Canada to study carbon cycling - C_130625_EF_MetaG (SPAdes) (version 2) | ecosystem: Environmental > Aquatic > Freshwater > Lake... | reverse complement strand
GAACTGGCCGTCGAACTGCCGGTGGGGGAAAGCCGCTGGATTGTCGCCCGGGCGAGCCGCGGCGGTGGATTCAATTGCATCGAGCGGGCGGGCATCGCCCACACGAGCGCCGTTCACGTCGTCGTCGAGGGGCGGGGAGTGTTCCGGCCGGAGGCGGCGCGGGATTGGATCGTGCGGATGCGGGCCCACGTCCGCGACATCGAGCTCAAGGGGCGCTTTGCCACGGCGGGGCAGCGGAGCGAGGCGATTGCCTACGTGGAGGAGGGCATCGGTCGCTATGAGCGGCTGATTGCCAGATCGGGCCATTCCGCCGCCGGCACCGTCGACGAGGCTCGCGATGACCTGCTCCTGACTCTCGATCAGCTCCTTCCCCGTCCCGATGCGAAGGCGCTCGAGCCCCAACTCACCGCCGCTGACTCGAGCGCCGGCTTGGCCGCGGGCGTCGAGCCGTTGGTGGTGCTCCGGGTCGACGTCAATCCGGAGTCGCGCGTGAAGCTGGCTGCGGTCAGCCCGCTGCCGGAGCTCGTCGTCGATCGCACCTACCGCGTCCTCCTCGAAGTTCGTAACGCCGCCCGGATCCGTGCGCCGCTGCGGGTTATCGCCACCGACCGCTCCACGACTCCTCCCCGGCTCGCCCGGTTCTGCGAGGTGGGGCTCGTCGATGGGATTGCATCGTCGTCGTTTCTCTCCGGAGCGGAACGCGAATGGAAGATCGTCGAGATTCGCCTCCTCGAGGGGGGGCGGCGGGAGGTGCACCTCGAGGCCGACGTCGGCCAAGGGACGCAGGATCTCGGCTTCCGAGCCGCTGCGGATCTGTTGCTCAAGGGCGTGCCGGCCCGCCGTGTGTCCGGCTCATGAAGGACTGGTGTGCGATGACGTTTCCAAAAGCTCGTCGGTGTCGGGTGGCGGTGTGGGGGGCGCTCGTTCTCCTCTCTGGCGTGACTTCGTTTGCCGCTGAGCCGTGGCCAACCGTGGCCGCCGTCGAGCGCCAGCCGCTCCTCGCGCAGGTTCATCGGCTTGTCGATGCCCTCGAACGGCTGGGGAGCCCGCTCTCGGCCGCCGCGCGGAATCAGCTCGCGGCGCTCGAATCCGTCGACGAGGATGCGGCAGTCACCCGGGGGATCGAGTCGATCCTCGATCCGCTCTGTGCGGTGGCCGTCGGGGTCGCCAAGGATGGCCCACCGGCGGTCGCGATTCGCGAGCATGCCGGGGCGCTGGAGCTCGTCGAGCAGGGATGGCGGACGGTGCTTGTGAAGGTCGTGAACACCCAGGAACTGCGGGCGCGGCTGCGCGTCGGGAGCCCTCAGGGCCGTCCCCTTCCCCACGCTCCTGCGGCCGACGTCGCCCAGCGCTTTCTTGGGCTTTCGGCCTTCGAAGGGCAGCCGTTCACGCCGACGCTGTCGGGGTTGCCGCTGGAATACAGGATCGTGGAACTGTGGGCCAAGACCGCGGGCGATCGCACCGCCACGCTCGAGTTTTCCACCCCGCCCACCGATGGCGTCGTCGCTCCCCCGGGCACGACGTCGATCGTTGCCGCCTGGCGGTTCACCGAGGGTATTGCCGGGTGGGACTCGACCACGAATCAGGTGAACCTCGAGGCCCGTGATGGCTCGCTCTATGTCGAGGGGACCGGCGACGATCCCTTCCTCGGGGCGACTTTCTCCGCGCCATCGAAGCCGGCCGGGCTCGTCCTCCGCTTCTGGGCGAAGGCGGAGGAGGCGGGCATCGGGCAGGTGTTCTGGTGGACGGAGGAACGGCCGCGGCCGGATGGCGGTCATGTCGTCACCTTCAATGTCGAGCCGGGGCGGGAAATGCTCTACGAGGTTCCGATCCCGGCCGACGGGCATGTCGTCGGTGTCCGGATCGATCCCAACGGCAAGCCCTGCCGGATGCGGATCGACTGGATCGAGGTTGCCTCGGCCGATCGGGGGAGCGAGTGGGCTGGGGCCGATGTCACTTGCCGGATCGCGCCGTCGAACGACGTGACGTTCCGGGTCGAGGACGAGGTGGGGCTTCCGGCGGTGGCCTGTTTCGAGATCCTCGACGAGCAGGGGCGCGTCTATCCACCGCAATCGAAGCGGCTCGCGCCCGACTTCTTCTTCCAGCGGCAGATCTACCGCGAGGATGGGGAGACCGTCCGGCTTCCACCGGGCCGCTACGCCGTGCGCTGCTCGCGGGGGCCGGAGAGCGTGCCTGAGGAGCAGACGCTCGTCGTCGGGGAGGGGCCCGCTGAGCTGCGTTACGCCGTCCGGCGCTGGGTCGATCCTTCGCGCCGTGGCTATTGGTCGGGGGATCACCACATCCACGCCGCCGGCTGTGCCCACTACGAGAGCCCCACCGAGGGAGTGATGCCGGCCGACATGCTCCGCCACTGCATGGGGGAAGATCTCAAGGTCGGCTGCTGCCTCACGTGGGGCCCGTGCTTCGATTTCCAGAAACGATTTTTCTCCGGCAAGCCCGACGACGTCAGCCGGCCCCCGTACCTCCTCCGCTATGACATCGAGGTCTCCGGCTTCGGGTCGCATGCCTCCGGTCACTTGAATCTCCTCCGGCTCACTGAGCAGATCTTTCCCGGCGGGGATTCGAAGCAGCACTGGCCGACGCTCGGGCTCAATACGCTCCGCTGGGCGAAGCGGCAGGGCGCCGTCTGTGGCCCCGCCCATTCGGCCAGTGGCCTGATGCGCGTCGTCGGCCGCATCCCGGACACGGACGGGTCTGACGGCCCCGGTGGCCTCCCCACGTTCGACATCCCCGCCTTCGATGGCATCGGCGCCAACGAGTTCATCATGGATGTGGCCCATGACGTGCCCGGCCCCGACGGCCGGCCCGTCCCTGCCGTCGACTTCCTCTCGATGATGAACACCGACCGGCGCGCGGAATGGAACTTGTGGTACCACGTCCTCAATTGCGGCCTCAAAGTGCGGGGCAGCGGCGAGACCGACTTCCCCTGCATGACCGGTGAGCGGGTCGGCATCGGACGGGTTTACGCCCGGCTCGACGGGCCTCTCGACTTCGATGCCTGGTGTGATGCGATCGCGTCGGGAAGGAGCTACGTGAGCGATGGCCGGACCCATCTGATGGAGTTCACCGCCACGGCGGCGGATGGCGCGCCGCTCGAGATCGGCACGCGCGACAGCACCCTCGCCCTCCCGGCGGCGGCCGCGGTGACGTTCCAAACCATCGTGGCGGCGCGCCCTGCGACCGCGGGAGATCCCCCAGCCACCGTGCCGGTGGAATTGGTGCTCAATGGCTTTCCGGTGGAGCGGGTCGAGGTGCCGGCCGATGGCCGGGAGCATCCTGTCGCCTTCACTCACCGGGTGGAGCAGAGCTCCTGGGCCGCGATCCGGGTGTTTCCCGGGGCGCACACCAATCCCGTCTTTCTGCCGGTGGCGGGAGCGCCGATCCGCCCCAACCGCGACAGCGCTCGCTGGTGCCTGGCGTGCGTCGAGCAGTGCTGGCGGGAGAAGGCGGTTACCTACACGGGCGAGGAGCGGGCGACGGCCGAGGCCGATTATGCTACGGCGAGGGAGTTTTTCAGCCGACTGACCGAGTGACGGAGGGGGCGATGGGAGCGTGGGACCACACGACACGACCGACGCGCTCCTCCTTCGCGGTGGTGGGCCTGATGGCCGCCGCGCTTCTCGGGCCCCTCTGCTTCGGTCGCGCCGGGGCGGAAGAGGGGGAATTGCAAGGCCGGGTCGAGGCCCTTTTGGCCGTCCGATGCCTGGAGTGTCATGCCGGGCAGGATCCACAGGGGAGCCTCGCGCTCGATACGGCAGCGGCGTTTGCTCGAGGGGGGCAGACTGGCCCGGCCGTCGTGCCGGGAGACGCGGATGCGAGCCTGCTCGTCCGGGCCGTCCGCCGGCAGGATCCGGCCGTGAGCCCGATGCCGCCGGAGGAGCCCCTCTCCGGAGACGAGATCGCGCTGATCGAGGCGTGGGTCGCCTCGGGGGCCCCATGGCCGGTCGAGGCGCCGGCGGAGGATGGCGATGGCGGCCTCGTGGGCTCGGCCTGGGCCGATCCACGCAATCCGGTGACCAGGCGCTGGCGGGGGGAACGGATCGGCCTGTGGTCGTTTCAGCCGCTCGTTCGCTCTGTCGTGCCAACGCTCCGCGGCGGTGAGGGGCCCGGGACGCACCGCGACGGCGTCCCCGCGGTCATCGACGCCTTTCTCGAGGCGCGGCTTGTCGACCTCGGCCTCCATCCGCTGCCGCCAGCCGACCGGCGCACGCTCGTCCGCCGGATGACGTTCGATGTCACGGGGCTGCCGCCGAGCCCCGACGAGGTGGAGGCCTTCGTCGCCGACGAGGCCCCCGATGTGGTCGAGCGTCTCGTCGACCGTCTCCTCGCCAGCCCTGCCTATGGCGAGCATCTCGCCGTCACTTGGCTCGATGCCGTCCGCTACGCCGATACCAATGGCTTCGAGCGCGACGAACTCCGCCCGCAGATTTGGCGCTACCGCGATTGGTGCATCGACGCGTTCAACGCCGACATGCCGTACGACCGATTCCTCACCGAGCAGATCGCGGGCGATGAACTCGTCGGCGAGGCCCCGGCCGACGACGTCGAGGCCGGTGCGCTCGTCGCCACCGGCTACCTCCGGCTCGGTCCGTTCGACAGCACGGCGCCGATCTTTCAGGAGGCGGAGCGGCACCGAGCCGAACTCCTCGCCGAGATCGTCTCCACCACCGGCTCGGCGGTCCTCGGGCTCGCGATGGCCTGCTGCAACTGCCACGACCACAAATCCGATCCCCTCCTCCAGTCAGACTTCTTTCGGATCCAGGCCTGCTTCCAGGGAACCGACGCCCGCGAGACGCCGATCGACCTGCCGGCGGTTGCCGCCGCGATCGCGGCCCACAACGAGCCGATTCGAGCGGAGATCGCGGCAGCCGAGTCGGGCGGAGCGATGGCCACGACGCGGCTCGACAGCCTCCTGGCCGCGGCGGCGGCCGAGGGAGAGGCGGAGGTGCCGAGCGTGGTCAGGCTGAGGGATGCGCTCGCCAAGGAAATCTTGGATCTCGAGGAACGGGTGGCCGGGCTCAAGCCGACCCTCCGCACCGCGACGATGGCCGAGGTCGTCAGCGAGGTGCCGGAGATCCCGGCCACGCACGTGCTTGCCCAGGGAAGCCATCGGAATCCGCGTGAGGAGGTGGTCCCCGGCGTGTTTGCCGCGTTCGATCCCGCGCCGCTTGCGCACAGCCCGCCTCCGGGAGGGCGGACGAGTGGCCGCCGGCTGGCGCTGGCCCGGTGGTTGGCCTCGGATGGCAATCCGCTCACGGCGCGGGTGATCGTGAATCGTGTCTGGCAACGCCTCTTTGGCCGAGGGCTTGTCGCCACACCGAACGATTTCGGATTTCGGGGTACGCCCCCCACGCACCCCGAACTCCTCGACTGGCTGGCGTGCGAGTTTCGTGAACGGGGATGGTCGCTCAAAGACCTCCACCGCTCGATCCTCCTCTCGGCGGCGTATCGTCGATCGTCGGTCCCCAATCCCGTTGACGACGATGCCCGTCTCCTGGATCGAGACAACGACCTCCTCTGGCGGCAGAATCCGCGCCGGCTCGAAGCCGAGGCGATCCGGGATTCGCTCCTCTCGGTGGCGGGATTGCTCCGCGATGACCGGGGAGGGCCGCCGCACTGGCCGCCGGTGGCCGAGGAGATCCTCCATGCCAATCCTGCGATTCTCGAGTTTCTCAAAGAAGGCGCCGACGGGCGCCCGCAGGGATGGTATGCCCAGCCGGTCGAAGAGACTTTCGTGCGCAGTGTCTACCTCGTCCGCAAGCGCTCCCTTCCCCTCCCCTTCCTCCAGCCTTTCGACCTCCCCGATGGCGTCAGTCCATGCGGTCGCCGCGATGTGACGACCGTGGCCCCGCAGTCGCTCAATCTCCTCAATGACGACCTCGTGATCCGCGCCGCCACGGCGCTTGCCGAGCGCGTGAGGGCCGAGGTCGGGGATGACTCCAGGGCGTGGCCGGCGGCGGCCGTGAGGATCGTGCTCCAGCGCGGCATTGAGCCGGAGGAAGAGGCTGCGGCCGCGGATCTCCTCCGCCGACACACGACGATCCATGACGGGGCCGAGGTGCGTGCCCTCGTCGATCTGTGCCGCGCGCTGCTCAATGTCAACGAGTTCCTCCACATCGATTGAGCCCACCCGTCCGGGATGTTTTCCCATGCCTCGACACACCCTCCCGTTTCTCCGGCAACCGGCATCCGAGACGCTGTCGCGGCGCGAGATCCTGGCACGCTCAAGCCTGGGGATCGGGGGCATCGCCGCGTCTCTCTTGGCCAGAGCAGAGAGCCGGGGAAGCGAACCACCGGGGGATGGCGGGGCGGCGACGATCGATCCGCTGCGCCCCCTCGCACCCCGGCCACCGCACCGCACGGGGAAGGCGAAAAACCTGATCGTGCTTTACCAGTACGGCGGCCCGAGTCAGGTCGATCTGTTCGACCGCAAGCCGCTCCTCGAGACGCTCGCCGGGCAGCCGGTTCCCGACTCGATCAAGGGGATCTCCGACCAGGTCGGAGGCGTCATCAACCACTGCAAGGATTCGCTCCTCTGCCCCCCCTGGTCGTGGCGGCAATACGGCGAGTGCGGGCTGTGGGTCTCGGACCGGATGCCGTTGACGGCCCAGCATGCCGATCGGTTGTGTGTCGTGCGTTCGATGCACGGCGACTCCTCGAACCACGCCCCCGCCACCTACCAGATGAATACCGGGTCGATCCTCGGGGGGAAGCCGAGCCTGGGGAGCTGGCTGACGTACGGCCTGGGAAGCGAGAACGCCAACCTCCCCGGCTACGTCATGCTCTTCGAGGTGGGGGGCCTCGGCGGGAGCGCGAACTGGTCGAATGCGTTCCTCCCGGCGGCGTATCAGGGAACGCGCTTCCGTCACGATGGCCCGGCGCTTGCCAATCTCGAGCCCCCCCCCGGCCTCGCGCCGGTGCAGCGGTCGACGCTCGATCTCACCCAGGCCTTCAATCGCGGGCACCTCGCCGGGCGACCAGGACAGCCCGATCTCGAGGGGCGGATCGCGACCTATGAGCTTGCCTACCGGATGCAGGCCGAGGCGGCGGACGTGGGCGATCTTGCCGATGAATCGGCGGAAACGCTTGCGTTGTACGGAGTCGATGACCCTCATCGCCCCACGGCTTCGTACGGTCGGATGTGCCTGCTGGCGCGGCGACTCGTCGAACGCGGGGTACGCGTCGTCCAGCTCTACAACGCCGTCGACAAGTATGGCTGGGACGGCCACGACAAGAGCCACGAGTTCCACGAGCGCAACTCACGGCAGACCGACGGGCCGACCGCCGCGCTCCTCGCCGATCTTTCCCGGCGTGGTCTCCTCGACGAGACCCTCGTGGTTTGGGGGGGCGAGTTCGGTCGGACGCCGATGGAACAGGGGGACGGCGGCAGGAACCACAATCCCTACGGCTTCACGATCTGGCTCGCCGGTGGGGGAGTGAACGGTGGCCGCTCGATCGGCGCCACCGACGACATCGGCCTCCGCGCCGTCGAAGACCGGCAGCACGTCCGCGATCTCCATGCCACGATCCTCGCGGCCTTCGGCCTCGACCACGAGCGGCTCGTCTTCCCGCATGATGGCCGCGACGAGCGTCTCACCGGCGTCCTCGGAGCTGCCCGGCCGATCGGCGGGGTCCTCGGCTGAACGGCCGGGGGGGGTCAGCGCACCAACGAACCGGGGCCGACCTCGGAGACGTATTCCTGCGGGCATGGCGCCGTTTGGCTCTCTCCAGCGATCGGCATGAGCGTGCCATCGGCGGCCTGGGCATGCGTTGCCATCGGCGGGCACGGCCCCTCGGAGATCGCGCCGGCGTGGGCCACCGTGTCGCTGATCAGGACCGCGCCGGGAGGGAGCGACGATACGCTTCCTGGCTGCATCGCCACGCTCCCCGGAGAAGAAGCCCCGGCGGGAATCGTGCCCGCCACGACGGCGCCCGGAGGAAGCGCTGCCACCGGCGCCGGCATGATGGTCGGGGCGACCGCGGGATTGACCGGCGGCGTCGCATAGCCGGCCGGCTGGGTGTAGACCGGCGGCGCGGCTGGATAGGCGTAGGCGTACTGGTTGTTTGTGGAGGCGCAGCCTGCCGCGATCGGGCTGGAAAGAAGCAGCAGGGAGAACAGGAGCGGCGGGGAGAGCGTCGATCGGCGCATCGCGCAGGCTCCGGAGGGTGGCAACCGCGGGACGGTAGAAACCGGGGGCGGCGGCGGTCAAGACCGTTCCCTCCGTTGCGGGGGCGGGAACGGTCTGCAGGCAGGAGGATCGAGGCGCCCGTCAGGCCCCTTCGATCAGGGCGATGCTCGCGGTGAAGCCGTGGAGGAAGTTGCGCTTGCCGATCGGCCCGATCTCTCCTTGGGCGAAGAACCCTGCCGTCGGGACCGGGCCGAGCGCGTCCTGGAGGCAGCGGGCGTCGTGGTGGGCCGTTTGAAACAGCCGGGTGCCCCGGCCGTTGCAGGTGAAGACGAGGGCCCCCGCCGGTGGCGTCGCGGTCGGCCCGAGCGTGAGGAGATGGAGGAGGTCTTCGTGGGCGGTGTCGGCGTCGCGGACGTGGAATTGCACCGTCTGGCCGGTGCGGATGAGGTCGCCGACGGCAATCACCCCCGATTCTGGATCCGCTCCGACGACATTGCGGACGAGAAAGTCGCCACGTTGAAAACGATCCTGGTATTCGCTCGCCACACGGCCGAGGTGGAGCGAGGAGCGGACGAGTTGCCGGTCGGTCTCGCTCAAGTCGCCGTAGACTTCGCGGAGCCGTTCGAGCGCGGGCCTGCCCCCAAGCTCGACGATCACGTTCTCCTCGGCCCGCGTGATCACCATCGGCCGCCCGATCGGGCGGCAGCCCTGGGAGACGACCGGCCGGACCCGCGCCGCGCCCCCGATGACCACCCCAACGGCCCCGCAGTCGGAGAGATGCCGCCCTGCCACGAGCGTGTTGCTGCCGGGCACCCAGCCGCCGCTGGCCATGCCGCCGACGATGGGGACGCCGGGGTGATCCTTCTCCATGCGGGCAATGAAGGTGTCGACCGGAAACGAGAATGGATCGGCCAGAAGCAGCATCGCCGCCCCTTCCGGCCACCCCACCGTGAGCTCCGAGGGCCAGCCGACGAAAGTCCCACCGTCGGGATCGCTGACGTATTCCAGCGCGAAGGTCTCCACGACCGCCCCCGGCAGCCGTGCCAGCCAGACCGAGACCGCGGGGCCCGATTCATGCTCGGTCTCCCCGGCGAGGAGACCCTCCACCGTCGTGGCGATGACGCGGTCGACGCCGAGCGTGTCAGCCAAGCCGTCGAGCGCGGGGCGGATCGCCTCCCCGTAGGCGGATGACACGAACACGACGGCGAGCGTCGCCGCCGTGTCGCCCCCCAGGTCGGCGCGGGCAAGCGCACCAGCTTCGCGGAGCGCCCGCTCGAGGTCGGCGTGCGTCGATGCCCTGGCAGCGCAGCGCAGCGGCGACGCGGTCGAAGAAGGGGTGGGGTTTGGCATCGGTCGGCCATCTGCCTCAAGTGAAGATGTCGGCAAAGGTCGTCACCACCGGGTGATCGAAGACGCTTGTGGCGGGGCGGTTCCCCGGGCGGTCGGCCAACGCTGTCTGCATGCCGGCACGACGGGCGGCGTCGAGCTCTTCGCCGACGTCGCTGACAAACAAGATCTGCCGCGGAGCAAGCTCCATGTCAGCGGCGATCCGCTCGTAGCTTGTTGCCTCGCGCTTCGGTCCGGTGGCGGTGTCGTAGTGGCCGCGGAGATGGCCGGTGAGGTCACCGTGGGCCGTGTGGCCGAAGAACAGCCGCTGCGCCTCGACCGAGCCCGACGAATAGATGCGGATGTCGAGCCCCGACCCACTCCACAGCTCGAGCGCCGGCGGCACGTCGTCGAAGACGTGGGAGACGAGGCTCTTGTCTTCGAAGCCGCTCCGCCAGATCAACCCCTGGAGGCTTTTGAGGGGGCCGAACTTGGCATCCCGGCGAATCAATTCCCGCGCTGCGGCGGCGCTGCGAGGGACGAACGTCGCCGGATCGTCCCCTTCGTGCCAGGGATCTCCCGCCTCGGCGAGGATCTCGAGTGCCGCCGCGCAAATCGACGCGTCGCCGCCGTGCGCGGCGAGAAAGTCACCGACACGTTCGCGGGCGAACGTGAACAGGACGTCGTACACGAAGGCGATCGAGGAGGTTGTCCCCTCGACGTCGAGGAGGATGCCGCGGCCGTCGAACAGGATCACGTCGCTTCCTTTCCGCTTCCGGCCACCCACGCCGGCCCGAGGCAGAGCGGCGCGTAGGCCGCGTGGACGCCCCCTTCGACGTAGTGTGGCGTCCAGCCGCTCATGTCCTGGAAGAGGCGGATGGCGCGGATGCGACGGTCGTCGCAGAGATCGAACCAGTGCCGGGTGTCAATCGGCACGCTGATCAGATCCCCTGCCCCGACCTCGATCGCGAACACCGTGTCGGTGCCGTCGGGCCCGGCGGCGTGGATGTGGAACACGCCGCGGCCCTGGAGGATGAAACGGACCTCGTCTTCGGAGTGGGTGTGCTCCTTGGAAAACTTGGCGAGCATCGTGTCGAGATTCGGCGTCTCCGGACGGACATCGATGACGTCGGCCGTCACGAAGCCCCCCTTCGCCTTCAGGGCCTCGATCTCCGGGGCGTAGGCGGCGAGGATCGCCTCGGCCGGCGCCCCCGGATCGACCCGGTCCTCGAGGGGCCAGATCTCGTGGTCGATGTGGAAGCCGGCGAGGAAAGTCTTCACATCGTCGAAGCCGGTGATCCGACGGTCCGCGGCGGGGATGGTGACGATCGCCATGATGGGGTCTCCGAAAACGAATGGAAACGGCGGGGAAACGGTGTGGTGGTCGGTCAGAGGCGGGCCGGGATGCCGGCGGGCCATCGCTGAAAAACGGTCACTGCTGTTGCTGGGAAGTCTGTTGTTGACGAACCGCCGTCGGCACTCCGGCGTCGGCGAAGGTGCGGGTGCGGGCCACGACTTCGAAGAGGAACTCGTGGATCTCGATCTGCCGCCTCGCCTCGGCGAGATCGCGGCCCCAGGTGTAGAGGCCATGACCGGAGAGGAGGAATCCGTGGAACGGCGGACGCTTCGGATCGCCCCAGTCGGCGGCCTGGATGCGGGCCCGGATCCGTGCGGCGAGCTCCTCCATGTCCTGAGCGTTGGCGAAGATCGGCACCTCCTCGAAGGTGTCGTGGGTGACGATGCCGTCGAGTCCTTTGAGCATCTCGTAGCCCTCGATCCGCACGGCGCCCCGTGGCAGATCGGCGCGGGACAGGATCGTCGACCACACCGAGTGGGTGTGGAGGACCGCGCCGACGGAGGGGACGAGTTCGGCGATCAGGCAATGGAGGAGGGTTTCCGCGGAGGACTTTCTTCCCGACCCGTCGCACGGTGCCCCGGCGGCGTCGACCCGGACGAAGTCGTCACGGCCGAGGGCCGACTTGTCCTTGCCGCTGACGGTAATCGTCAATTCGAGCGGGGAGCGGGTGGAGACGACGCTGTAGTTGCTGCTCGTTCCGAGCGACCAGCCACGGCCGTGGAACTCCCTGCCAACGGACCTGAGCTGGTCGATGGGGTCGAGGGAGGTGTCGAACGGCGGCGGGGGAAGCGTCGGTGACGGCATGATGATCTCGCAGGAGGGGGAAGCCTGCACTCTAGGGGACCTGCGGGGCGATGACAATTCGTCCCCGGCTCCCCGCGGTCGCCGTAGGGGGCGGCGGCGGCCCGGGGTGTTTTCCCGAGGGCGGGGCGTCAGGGCCGCGGGGGGCCTTGGCGGGCAACCGGGCCGTGGGCGATCAGAGGTAGGGGGAGAAGAGCCTGGCGATCCCGTCACGGAGGCGAACCGGCAGACTCCGGCCGTCGACGTCGTCGAGCGTGATCGGCCGCGATCGCGCGATGACCCCGGCCACATGACGGCCGAGGGTGGCGCAGAGTTCGCGGTCGTAGGTTTCGACATTGAACTCGAAGTTCAGCCGCAGGCTGCGCTCGTCCCAATTGCCACTGCCGAACATCGCCCAAGCGTCGTCGACGACGAGCAGCTTCGTGTGATCGAACGGGGGAGGCGAGAGCCAGACATGGCAGCCCCGGCCGAGCACCTGCCAGAGCATCGAAGTGGTCGCCCAGCCGACGAGCGAGAGGTTGTTCTTGCCGGGGATCACGATGTCGACCTCGACGCCGCGCATCGCCGCCACGTCGAGGGCCTGGCAGACGGCGTCATCGGGGAGGAAGTACGGCGTCATGATCCGCACCGATTTCTGCGCCGCCGCCAGCGCCGCCCCGATCACCAGCCGGATCCGGCCGACGTCTGGATCGTCGGGGCCGAAGCGGATCCCGCGCGCCGGCATGGTGCCTGCGGGGGCCAGATGGGGGTTCCACGCTGCATTGTCCCCCTCATCCCCATCGAGGGATTCGCCGGCGGCGAATTGCCAGTCCTCCGCGAACACCTCGAGGAGCTGGGCGACGACCGGGCCCCGGAGGCGGAAGTGCATGTCGCGGACGGGGTGCTTCGGGGCGTGGGCGAGATAGCAGCCGTCCCGGACGTTGAGCCCGCCGGTGAAACCGACTTCGCCGTCGACCACGAGGATCTTCCGGTGGTTGCGGAGATTCGCGTAGGGGAAATAGAAGGGGACGCCCGTGGGGAGGAACAGCGCCACCGGCACCCCGGCCTCCGCGAGCAGACCTGTGATCGGGGGGCGGGAATAGGTGGCCCCGATCCCGTCGACGAGAACGCGCACGGCGACACCGCGGCGGACCGCGGCGGCGAGCGCATCGACGAACATCCGGCCGGTGGGGTCGTTGTCGAAGATGTAGGACGCCAGGCCGATGCTCCTCCGGGCGCTGCCGATGGCAGCGAGCATCGCGGGGTAGGCGGCGTCTCCGCCTTCGAGTGGCTCGATGGAGTTGCCATCGGTGAGGGGGCGCTGCGTGACCGCCTCGACGAGCACGGCGAGGGAGCGGAGCGGCGACTCCGGTGGCCCGATCGCCGCGGCGAGACGGTCTGGCCCGGCCGTGGCGCCGTCGAGCTCATGCTCGACGCGCGCGGTGCCGGCGCGGAGCCGGCTGGCCCGCGAGCGGATCCGGTTGACGCCGAGAAGCGTGTAGGCGATCGCCCCGAAGACCGGCGAGAACCAGATCAGCCCGACCCACCCGATCGTCGAGCGCGTGTCACGCTTCGTGAGGATGGCATGGGCCGAGAGGATGAGGTCGATGATCAGGATCGCAACGGTGAGGAGGTGGGGCCAGAGGTGGATCCACCACACAAAGAACTGTTCGAGGAGATGTTCCATGCGTGGCTCAGCGTAGGGCGTTTATCGGCAGCGACGAGGAAAGTGTTCCATGGCTCCGGTGGCGGTGTCCCGGATCGGCGAAGGTCATGCGTTGCCTGAGTCGACCGCATGTCAGTCGTTGGGATCGGCCCCGCGACGGATTCCCTTCATCGCCGTGGCGTCGGGCTCGAGAGTCTTGTAGTAGGCGTCGAGCGGATAGCAGCCGCTGCGGAGTCCGCGACGGGGGGCGGTCGTGCAGTCGCTGAAGGTCCGGCAGATCTGGCGCGGCCGCATGCCGCGGCCCGCGAGGGTGTCGGCGGGGAGTGCGGGATAGGAGAGCACCATCCTGCCGAGGCCGACGCCGTCGATCCAGCCGCTTCGAACGACGGCCTGGGCTGCCTGGGGGAGCCACTCCTGGAGATAGCTATAGGCCGATCCGATCATCACCGCGCCGGGAAGGGCGGCCTTCGCCTGCCGGGCGGCATCGATCTGCCTCCAGACGCCGACGAGCGGATCCTCCGGGGGCGCGTAGCCGTCGCTGGGAGGATACGCCGCCGGTCGCGAGACATGCGGGGCAGCGTACGGACAGCCTGCGGTGAGGTTGAATGCCGCCACGCCCATCCCGTGAAGGCGCGCGAGGAGACGGATCGGTTCCTCGAGATCGATCCTCGACGGATCGTTGCCATCGACACCGAAGCCGCAGTCGTACGGGATGTTCTCGTCCCGCGGCCACGGCTCCCCCCGGCCGTCGACCGAGTGCCAGGGAAGGGTGTCGAAGAGCGAGAGCCGAACGCCGATGAGGAGGCCCGGGCAGGCTTCGCGGACCCTGCCGACGAGTTCGGTGAGGAGCCTCGTGCGGCCGTCGAAATCGCCGCCGTAGCGGCCGTCGCGGCGGCGCGCGGCCAGGAACTCGTGGACGAGATAGCCGTGGCAGGCCTTGAGATCGACCATGTCGAAGCCGGCGGCAGCGGCGAGCCGGGCGGCCGCGACGTAGGCGCCGATGAGATCCTCGATCTCGGTGTCGGTGATGACACAGGCCAGATCGCGCGGCGTGCCGTGTCGGGCGTCGAGGAGGGGATGATGAAACGCGATCCGTGGCCGTCGCGGGCCGGCCGCAGGCTGCGAGAAGCGTCCGGAGTGGGTCAGCTGGAGGGCGACGACGAGATCGGCGTCCGAGCCGTGGGCCTCACGGTGGGCCGAGCGAACGGTGTCGACGAGGAGTCGGTATCCCCCTTCCCCCAGCGTCGGGCTGAGGAGTTGCCGGGGATTGGCACGACCGTCGGCGACCACGGCCACTGCCTCCCCCCCCCAGACGAGCTTCGCTCCACTGATCCCAAAGTGGCGCCAGCGACGCAGGAGCGTCTCGCTGGGACCACCGTCTGTGGTGGCGTCCCAGCCCTCCATCGGGTGGATGCACCAGCGGTTGCTGATTTCGCGAGTGCCTACCGTGAGAGGCATCGCCATCGGCGAGCCCTCTGCTGCCGACAGGATCGCGTCGTCGATCGGCAACGCCGACTCAAGCGTTGCCAGATGGGCCCGCAGTGCGGCGGCGGATCGGAAGCGGGCGATGCGGGGAACCATCGGGGACGAGGGCCTCCCGAGGGCGGCTTTGGGATGGGGTTGGAAGGTCCCACAATACGTCGCGGGCGCCGGATCTCCCAGCCCCGTTACGCTGACCGGTGCGGGGCTTCGATCGCCAGCGGCCTGCCCGGAGGGTTGTCCATGCTGCGGGGGGCTGGTAGTTTCCGCGGAGAATTCTCCGCTCGAGTCGGTCGCCACAGTCGGCATACGCGGTCGCATCCGAGGTCGCCTACGAGGTCTTTGGGAGTCTCCCGTTGAAACGCGCGATCGTCACCGGGATCACCGGGCAGGATGGCTCTTATCTGGCCGAGTTCCTCATCGCCAAGGGCTATGAAGTTCACGGCGTCGTGCGGCGTTCGAGTGCGGCCGGGGCCCAGCGCCTCGAGCACCTCCGCCGCGAGACCCTCGGCCCCGCGCCGCGGATGGTGCTCCACGACGGCGACATGGCCGACGGAAGTGGCCTGGCGAGGATCGTCCGCGAGGTCCGCCCCGCGGAGGTCTACAACCTCGCCGCGCAGAGCCATGTCGGGGTGAGTTTCGACCAGCCCACCTACACCGCCGATGTCACGGCCGTGGGAGCGCTTCGGCTCCTCGAGGCGATCCGCGACCAGCAGCATGCCACCGGCGAGCAGATCCGCTTCTACCAGGCCTCGAGCTCCGAGCTATACGGCCGGGTGGCAGCGACGCCCCAGGACGAATCGACGCCGTTCCACCCCCGGTCGCCGTACGGCGTGGCGAAGCTCTACGCCCACTGGATCACGATCAACTATCGCGAGAGCTACGGCCTGTTCTGCTGCTGTGGGATCCTCTTCAACCACGAGAGTCCACGGCGCGGCGAGTCGTTCGTGACGAGGAAGATCACGCGGGCTGCGACGCGGATCAAGGTTGGCTTCCAAGAGAAGCTGCGGCTGGGCAATCTCGAGGCCCGGCGCGACTGGGGATTCGCCGGGGATTATGTCGAGGCGATGTGGCTGATGCTCCAGCAGCCGACGCCGGCGGAGTATGTGATCGCCACCGACGAGACGCACTCCGTGCGCGAGTTCTGCGAGCACGCCTTTGCCCGCCTCGGGCTCGACTATCGCGACCACGTCGAAGTCGATCCTCGCTACTTCCGCCCTGCCGAAGTCGATCTCCTCCGCGGCTGTTCGGCGAAGGCGCGGCGTGAACTCGGCTGGACTCCGCGCGTGAACTTCGAGCGACTCGTCGCGATGATGATTGATGAGGATCTGCGGATCGCCGAAACCGAACGCGACCACCCCCACCGGGCTTCGACCTGAGGAGGGTTTCATGGCAGGCCCCGAGACCGCGGCCGTGCCGACCCCCAACGCCGTGCCGCAGCGCCGGTCGATCGAAGGGATCTCGGCGGTGCTCCTCCCCGTCGACGCTGCTAGCGGCATCGACTGGGAGGCGTTTGCAGCCCATGTTGCCCGCACGGTGGCCGCGGGGATCGTGCCGGCGGTGAACATGGACACGGGCTTCGTCCATTGCCTCGACAGCGAGTCGCGGCGGAAGGTCCTCGGAGTGGCCCGGGAGGTGATCGGGCCGGCCGTGGCCGGCGATCTCGTCGCCGGTGCCTGTGTCGTCGATCAGGGAGGCACACCGTTCGACGAGCGCGGCTATCTGGCCGAGTGCGAGCTGATCCTCGCCGCCGGGGCGACGCCCGTCCTCTTCCCCTCCCATGGGCTCAATGCCGGCAGCGAGGCCGACACCGTGGCGCGGATCGGCACCCTTGCCGCCCGTCTCCCGTCGTTCATCGGTTTCGAGCTCTCCACAGCGTTTCATCCCGCTGGGCGAATCCTCTCCCTCGCGGCTTGGCGCGACCTCCTCCACATTCCCAACTGCCGCGGCGCGAAGCATTCGTCGCTGTCGCGGAGGCTCGAGTGGGAGCGGCTCGCGCTCCGGGATCGGGAGCGGCCAGCGTTCCGCGTGTACACGGGCAACGATCTCGCCATCGACATGGTGCGCAGTGGGAGCGATTGGCTCCTCGGCCTGTCGACAGCTGCGCCTGCCGAGTTTGCCAGGCGCGATGCCTGGCTGCTCGCGGGCGACCTCCGCGCTCATGAGCTCGAAGATGCCCTCCAGGCTCTCGGCAGCTTCACCTTCCGGACGCCGGTGCCTGCCTACAAGCATTCAATGGCGCAGGTTCTCAAGAGCCGGGGCTGGATCGAATGCGACGATCCCTTTCCCGGCAGCCCGCGCCGCCCCGACAGCGATCGGGAGATCCTGGCGACGATCCTCGAGCGGATCGACGCGGCAGCGTCGGCGTGATGACGCATTGATCTCATGCTTCCCTCGCCTCCGACCGGCCCCCTTCCGGCGCTTGCGGGGCCTTGCCGGGATTGCGCGATCTGTTGGTTGTTTTGCGCTTTCCGGATATCGAGCCAGCGCAATTGCGAAGGTCATTGACCCTGCCGTGGATATCTGGATGTCGGGCTGTAAAACCGGTCATCGCTTCCGGTGTCACAGAGGGCGTGCCATGGCACTTCGACTCGAAATGGGTGGTGGGTTGCGTAGCGGTCGATTGAGGACAGCGGTCCGCCGCGTGGCGAGCGCCTCGCGATGCACGCTGATCGTCTCGCTTGTCGGCTTGGTTGCCGTGATCTCCGAGTCAGCAACGGCCCAGACGACGACGCTCTCCGGCACGACGACGGGCCTCGTGCTGGTTTCGGCAACGACCGGCGCACCTTCGATCGTCGGGGACAGCGTGCTCACCGGAACGGCGACGTTCCGCTACTCCGGTGAAGGGTCGTCGGGGGCCGTCGGCACGATGACGAGCAACCTCTCCGGCACCGGCGCCCTCTGGTTCAGCCCTACCACATCGGCAACGCTCGTCATCGCCGGGACGAACACGTATTCGGGAGGAACGAGCATCATCGATAGAGGGTTGATCGAGGTTACGGCTGGCGGGTCGATCAGCCACACATCGAGCGACCTCCGCGTCGATACCGGCTCGTTCACCCTCTCCGGTGGAAGCGTCGGGATTGCCAACGCTTCGATCGGATCGGGCTATGGCGTGAACAGCACGCTCACGGTCAGCGCCGGAACATGGAGCGGGAGCGGGGGGCTGACGCTCGCGGCCGACGGTGCCAGCGGACTGTTCCATTTGGATGGCGGCAGCTTCAGCGTCGCCTCCGCGACGATCGGCACCGGAAGGCACTATATGGGCCAGCAAAGCAACGGGTCGGCCGTCGTCACCGGCGGCACCTGGACGACGACCAATGGCCTCGTCATCGGCGCGGCTGAGGGGAACGGCACGCTCACGCTTTCCGGAGGCGTCGTGAACAGCGGCTCGGGGACGATCGGCGTGAATAGCTTGAGCAACGGGACGGCCGTCGTCAGCGGTGGTATCTGGACGAACAGCGGCAATCTCACCGTCGGTGGCAGCGGCACGGGCACCGGCACGCTCACGGTGGGTGGCACGGGGACGGTCGTCGTCGGGGGCACGCTCTCCCGCGATGCGAACAACGGCACGATCAACCTGTTGACGGGCGGCACGCTCCAGATCGGTGTCGGCGGCAATTCGGGCGCTCTCGGCAACGACCTCACCAACGACGGCACGCTCATCTTCAACCGCTCGGGAACCTCAGACCACACCCACTTGATCGACGGGACCGGTGCGGTCGTCAAGCAGGGGACGGGCACGCTCGTCCTGTCGGCCGCAAACAGTTGGAGCGGCGGCACGTCGATCGACGGTGGCGTCCTCGAACTCGGGAATGCCGATGCCATCGGGTCGACCGGGACGATCTCGTTCGGCGGCGGCACGCTCCAATTCACGGGCAGCAATACGAACGACTACTCCGATCGCTTCAACAGTTCCGGCAACCAGCAGTTCAAGCTCGACACCAGCAACGAGACAGTGACGCTCGGCAGCATCATCGCTGGGAGCGGCAGCACGCTCGAGAAGCTCGGGGGAGGCACGCTCATCCTCGCGGAGGACAACATCTACAACGGCACGACGACCGTGACCGGCGGCACGCTCCGAATCGGCGCCGGTGGGAACACCGGGTCGATTGCCGGCAACCTCGTCAACAACGCCAGCGTCACCTTCAACCGCTCCGAAGCCTTGACCTACAGCCGGGCGATCTCCGGCTCCGGCACGCTTGTCAACGAAGGCCCGGGGACGGTGACGCTCGCGGGGACGAACACGTTCACCGGCAACACGGTCCTCCAGTCCGGCACGCTCTCCCTGGGGAGTTTCAGGGCCCTGGGGTCGAGCGGGACGATCTCGTTCACCGGTGGCGCGCTCCAATTCACGTCGGCCAACGCCCTCGATTATTCCGGACGCTTCAGCACCGCGGCTGCCCAGGCCTACAAGCTCGACACCAACGGCCAGACCGTGACGCTCGCGGCCAGCCTTACGAGCTCTGGTGGATCGCTCGAGAAGCTCGGGGCCGGCACGCTCACGCTCTCCGGCGCCAACACCTTCGCCGGGGGAACGACGCTCTTCGGCGGCACGCTCTCCCTCGACAGCTCCGGGGCCCTCGGCGATGCGACGAACCCCGCCGCCGGCACGATCTCGTTTGCCGGCGGCACCCTCGGGTACACGGCGAACAACCAATCCGACTATTCCTCCCGCTTCAGCAGCGTCGCCGGCCAGGCCTTCAGCATCGACACCAACGGCCAGACCGTGACGTTCGCAAACGACCTCACGAGCAGCAACGCGACCCTCGCGAAGCTCGGCAGCGGCACGCTCGCCCTGACAGGCTCCAATGACGTCTCCGGCGGGCTTTTGCTCCAAGGTGGGACGCTCCGACTCGGAAACGCCAGCGCCATCGGCTCCGCCGACCCGTCTGCCGGCCCGATCGCCTTCAACGGCGGCACGCTCCAGTTCACCGCCGCCAACACGGTCGACGTCTCGGCCCGCATCAGCACCGCCGGCGGACAGGCCTTCAGCATCGACACCGATGGCGCGGACGTGACGTTCGACACTCCCCTCCAAGGGACCGGGAGTGCGCTCACGAAGCTCGGCGGCGGCAGCCTCACGCTCACCGGTGAAAATAGCTATGACGGCGTGACGACCGTGTCGGCCGGCACGCTCCGCCTCGGTGACGGCGGCACTGCCGGCATGGTCGCCGGCAGCATCGTCAACAATGCCTCGCTCGTCTTCGACCGCTCCGACGTTCCGACCTACGCCGGCACGATCTCCGGCACCGGCTCGCTCACGCAGCAGGGGACAGGGACGCTCGTCCTCACGGGAGACAACAACTACAGCGGCGGCACGAATCTCGACGGCGGCGTGCTCGCGCTTGGCAGCCCCAACGCCATCGGCAGCTCCGGGACGATCTCCTTCGGAGGGGGCACGCTCCAGTACAACGGAGCCAATCAGACTGACTACTCCTCCCGGATCAGCGCGGCCGGCGGGCAGACGATCCGTATCGACACCAACTCCCAGAACATCGATTTCGCGACGGGGCTCGCTGGTGCCGGCAGTTCGCTCGAGAAGCTCGGCAACGGGTCGCTCACGCTGTCCGGAGCGAATACGTACTCCGGTGGAACGATCGTCAGCGGCGACACGCTCGAGGTGGCGGCCACCGGCTCGATCACCCATTCAAGCGCCGATCTCGTCGTCGGCACGGCGGCCGGCAGTGGCACGCTGCTTGTCAATGGCGGCAGCGTCAGCGTCCGCGATGCCACGCTCGGCCGTGATGACGGTTCAACCGGTGCCTTGACGGTGGACAATGGCGGGACGTTTACGTCGAGCGGCTCGCTCGTGGTCGGCAGCGGCAATTCGGCGAGTGGCAAGGTGACGATCGCCAGTGGCACCGTCACCGTCGGGGGGACGCTTTCGGAGTTGGCGGCCGACAGCATCGATCTCCAGAGCAATGGCGAACTTCGCATCGGCACCGGGGGGACCGGCGGGGTTCTTCAGGCCAACCTCAATTTCGCGGGGTCGCTCGTCTTCAACAGCAGCAGCGATTCGAGCTACGGCGGCAGTCTCGACGGCTCGGGCACGCTCACGAAAGCCGGCAGCGGCACGCTCACGCTCACCAACGCCGGCACCTACAGCTACTCCGGGCTGACGACCGTCTCTGCCGGCGGCCTCGTCATCGATGGCTCGCTCGTCAACTCGTCGGTCATTGTCGGTGCCGGTGGGCACCTCGGCGGCTCTGGGACGGTCCCAAATACCGTGCAGGTGAACTCCGGCGGCACACTTGCCCCCGGCCTCGCCGGGGTGCCGTCGCTGTTCACCGTTGGGGCGCTCTCGCTTCAGGATGGCAGCCTGTCGTCGTTCGGGATTGTCGGCATTGGTGCACTCGCCGGCGCGGCTGGCACCAACTACGACAGCGTCACGATCACCGGCACCCCGGCCTCCCTCGCCGGCACCGTGCGCCTCGACTTCGGCAACACCACCCCGTTTGCCAACGGCGAGGTTTTCCAGCTGTTTGCCTTCGATGGGGGAAGCTCGGTGGGGAATCTTTCGTCGGTGATCGCCGCCGGGAGCGGAGCCTACGAGGCCGTCAGGTTTTACCGGACGGGGGCGGGGGAATGGACGTCGACCTTCGGCACCTCCGAGCAGTTCCTCCGCTTCAGCGAGTTCACCGGGAGGCTCGAGGTGGTGCCGGAGCCTTCGACCTGGGGGATGCTCCTCGCCGGGGGAGCCGCGGCCGGGATCTCGGCGCTGCGACGCCGGCGTCAGAAGATGTTGGGGATGTAACGCCCGCCCCGGCAGCGTTTGAGATAGTCGAGTGCGGCGACCTGGCCGGTGGTCTCGAGCCGGTCGCGGTAGACCGGATCGTGGAAGCCCTCGATGTCGATGCTCCCCCGCCAGCCGGCGAGGCGGAGCTCAGAGATCAGCCTCGTCCAATCGGTGTCTCCGAAGCCGGGGGTGCGGTGGTGGACGTAGGGGACGCCACCGCGGATGCCATGCTCGCGGACGACATCCCAAAGCACGGTCGCGTCCTTGCCGTGGATGTGCCAGATCTTGTGGGCCCACTGGCGGAGTTGCGGGAGCGGATCGACGAAGCTCACGAGCTGATGGCAGGGCTCCCATTCGAGGCCGAGCACGTCTCCGGGCACCTCGTTGAACATCGCCTCCCAGGCCCGGGGGGCGTGGGCGATGTTGACGTCGCCGCTGTTCCAATCGCCGCGCTTGTCGCAATTTTCGAAGGCCAGCTTCACGCCCCGTTCGGCGGCCCGACGTGCGAGGGGGCGGAAGACTTCGCCAAAGCGAGGGATCGATTCCGGCACCGGCCTGCCGGGGAGCCGCCCCGCAAACCCGGCGACGAGACGGCAGCCGAAGTCGGCAGCGTGGTCGATGAGCGTTTCCCAGTCAGCGACCGTTTCTGGGCTGACAAGCGGATTGCCGTAGACCCCGAGGGCACTGATCCGCGGCGCCGGCTCGTCGGTTGCCGGCTTGTGTGCGACGAGGACCTCCGTGAGGCGGCGGGCGAGGTCGGGGAGGTCGCGGCCGGCGAGGCTCTTTCCGAAGCTCACCTGGAACGATTCGAAGCCGTGCGGGAGAAGGGCCGCGACGATCTCGGGCGTGCGGTCGTGGGCCGGCACGAGCGTGCCGATGCGGATGTCGTCGTGGCCGTGCATCGTGAGAACCATCGGGGAGAGGGGCAAGAGCGTCGCGAGAGCGGTACACTGGACAGCATGAACAAGGCATTCTGCAAGGAGCCGGAGCAGTCGGGCCGACCGCTCTGTCCACGCTGCGGCGTTGAAGGACAGGTGGTGACGGAGGCCACCCTGCGGGCCCACGTGTCGCCCGGCGACGCGGAGGCGCTCGCCGAGCCGGTGGCGTGGTGCGACACCGAGAGCTGCCCGGTGGCCTACTTCGATACCCTCGAGCGGTCGATCGACGTCGACCGGGCCAACGCCATCCACTGGCCGAAGGATCCGGCAGGCGCCTTGTGCGCCTGCCACGGCCTGACCTGCGAGGATGTCGATGCCGACCTCGCCGAGGGGGAGCCTAAGCGAGTCCGCGCCGTCGTCCGCCGGGCCGGCGAGCCGGGCGCGGAGTGCGCCCTCCGCTCGGCCGATGGACGCCCCTGCGTGGCTCGTGTCCAGCGACTCTACATCCGGCGACTCTCCGACGGCGGATGACATGCGACTCCTCTCTTGGAACATCCACAAGGGGATCGGCGGCCGCGACCGGCGGTACGTCCTCCAGCGGATCATCGATTGTGTCGAGGCTGAGAATCCCGACCTCATCTGCCTTCAGGAGGTCGATCGACTCGTCGGTCGCAGTCGGCGCGACGATCAGCCGCGGTTGCTGGCCCGCTGGTTCCGCTGCCATTCGGTCTTTCAGGCCAACGTCCATGTCGGCGGCGGCACGTATGGCAACCTTGTCCTCTCGCGCTTTCCGATCACGAGCCGTCATCGGATCTCCCTGCGCCACGGCACCCGCAAGCCGCGCGGGGCCCAGCTTCTCCTCGTCGACTCCCCCGAGGGCACCCTCCACCTCGTCCACACCCACCTCGGGCTCGCCGAGCGCGAGCGGCATTGGCAGGTCGAGCATCTCCTCGGGCACACGCTGTTTCGCTCGGCCGCGACGCATCCGACGGTGATCGTCGGCGACTTCAACGACTGGAGGAATACGCTTCATACCGCCGCGATGGCCGGGGCGGGGTTTCGGCAGGTCACCAGCCCCGTCTCGCTTTTCCGCTCCTTTCCCGCCTGGCTCCCGCTCGGATCGCTCGACAAGGCGTTCGTCCGCGGTGGGCTCGCGGTTCGGCAGGCGCGGATCGTCCGCACGAGCCTCGCCCGGGTGGCTTCCGATCACCTTCCGCTGG
>Ga0209188_1001060_pt1 | contig 23603 bp, 22 predicted proteins | sample C_130625_EF_Meta_FD_187307 | JGI IMG/M metagenome (GOLD analysis project Ga0209188, IMG submission 187307) | Freshwater microbial communities from Lake Croche, Canada to study carbon cycling - C_130625_EF_MetaG (SPAdes) (version 2) | ecosystem: Environmental > Aquatic > Freshwater > Lake... | reverse complement strand
ATCTCCTCAGCCTTAGCTGAATCCTTTAGGACGCGATTGGCATGCGCGAGTAGCTCTGAACGGTGCTCAGTGTAGAAAGCCCCCAGTTCAGCAACTGTCCATACGCTAAGTGCCACTTTATTGATCCTTCATTAACCGGTTTTGTCTTACAGAGCCAGCCGTCGCTGCCTCTATCCCCTACTACGAATCCCAGTCTAGATTGTCGCGGGAAGGGGACAAAACGGACATTTAGACTTTTTTAGCCCTGATTCCGAAACGCCAATCATCCCGTTTAGGCTTGGCATCGACAGATGCAGGATTATAAATTTTAAAGTGTTTGTATCCGATCTCTGCCATCATTTCTATAACTTCATCCGGGCTCCAAGCTCGAAGCGAATGAACTGACTTTTGGAGAACCTCATTCGTAGAAGTAAAAACAAGTGAGATATCAAGTTCGTAAATGTTATCTCGTACGACCTTTCGTGGAGAAACTTTCCGGATTATTTCGCCATCAGGCGTTTGGACGGACCTGGAATTCGATAAGGGTGGGCTTAGCTTCACTCCATCACGATTCCAAGAATCAACAAGGGTGATTCCCCCAGATACTGATTTCTCAAAAAGTCGGTTGATCAAATGTTTCGCGCCCTCTTCTGTGATTTGATAGCTCAAAACATCAAACAGGCTATAGGTGAAATCGTAGCTACCGCTAAAGTCTCTGTAATTACTGCTGAATTTCAAATGAGAAGTCTTGGCTCTTGCAATGCTTATCATGTCTTCACTTTGATCGTAGCCATCCACACAAATTCCATGTTCCAAAAAAGCAATTGCGTGTGAACCTGTCCCACATCCGTAATCAAAACCCTTCAAGCTATTCATGTTTTCAGGTTGGAGTAAATTGATTATTGACTTAACTTCCATTTGATAATTCTTCGAAAAATGGAACAAATCGTAGAAATTGGCATACCTACCTTCAAACATTTAGAGTCCCATTAATTTTGCTTGAGATGCGAAGTTAGGGACATTTTTTTTAACTTCTTCAAAACTGCCAGCATACGTAACCTGTCCTGATTCAAAATAAAAAATCTTGTCACAGTTGAGAAGTGTCGCTAATCGATGCGCAACCAGAATCACTGTAGTTCCATGTAATTCTCTCATCGCTCTAATTGAATCTGTCACGAATTTTTCGGTTTGGCTGTCTAGCGCACTTGTTGCCTCGTCTAAAACCAAGAGTTTAGGAGTTGTATACATCGCTCGAGCAATTGCCAGTCTTTGAAGTTGGCCACCGCTCAATTGTGTATTTGCCCCACCAATAACAGTGTTAAAACCTTCTGGAAGGGCAGCAAGGTAATCGTTTAAGCCACACTCTTGGATAATTGCATCTAAACGCTCCATATTCCATGTGGTGGCATTGGGAGATAGCGTAATATTTTCTGCAAGTGTTCGGTCTAGTAATTCTAAATTTTGCGGCACGTAAGAAATTTCGCCAGGCCAAATCTTGAATGCTATTTCTGCACTAACTCCTGAAACTAAAAGTTCACCATCAGTTAATGGGTACATTCCAATCACAACCTGTGTAAATGTGGTCTTACCAGCGCCAGATGGCCCCACCACTCCAACTATAGAGCCAGGTTGAATTTCTAAATTTAAGTTATTGAACCCCGCACTCAAATTCTTGTCGTACTTAAAGGTCGCATTTCGGGCTTGGATCGAAGGAACGAACTTCTTCGCTTTTGGAATTTCGGGCTTACTACTATTTATTTTTTCTAGGAGAGATATTAATTCCAAACTACGAGAGACCATAGATAGATTTCCTCGAAGTAATACCAGACTTTGTTGCAATCTCATAGCAGCTGGCGCAATTCTTGAAGAAGCCGCCATGAATATCGATAGTGTAGCAATTGCGTGGATTGCATCATCTCTAGTGAACTGAATTGCACTTACTAAAATTGCACTAAGTACTAAAGCAATTTCCATCATATACTTTGAAACAAACGGCATAAAATTAACCGAAACAACTGTATTGGTAAGTTTTTGCCGATTAGCGTGAATATTCAATTCATATTGAGAGATATTGCCTCGAAGATTCAACTCCCGATAGAGCGCTATTGCATTCATACTTTCATTCGCTATGGAAATACTTAGCTGTGTATCTTTCTTTCCAAGCTCGATTGCCTTCTTTTGCACACTTACGTAAAGAGCGATTCCTAGTGATCCAAAGATTGCAGTGCATAGGGCTGCCATGACTGGGTCCACATAAACTAGTCCCCCGATTATTATTACCAGTGTAAAAGCATCAGAGATCGCAGAGATGCCAACACCAATCACGCCTACTGTCATGGTAGTAACACCTGATGTCAAGGTATAAATTATGTCTTGCCTATTGATTCTCTGGATTGTCAGATAATTTGACTTGAAAAGCCGTGACACGATTTCTTTGGAAATTTGATTCCCTTTTAAGCTGAGAAATTTCATAGTTCTACGATTTAGGTTCATAGAAGCTACCGTTCTAAGGATCAATGCAACTGCTGCAGCGCCACCTACGACCATAGCTTTTGTTTGAAGAGACGAGTTCTGTAATCCAATTTTTGTCAGGATTAGATCGAGTCGTGAAGCCGAATGTGATGAAGATACTCCACGAATCGCAACCGCTGCTAGTAATCCTACGAGGGCAATTCCAGCTAAATCCAGTATTGTCAAACCTATTTGAACCAGTGTAATCAGTGATGCCATCAATTTATCGCGGCGCGTGAAAAAAGAAAGAATCTGAAAGAGGCGAGCTTTTATATCAACCTGGGAATCTCCTGCCATACTAGAATTGTAGTCAATTAAATGGGGGCAAATTGAATTTAAGCTTGATTTTACCGGTTCGAAACGGTGAACCCTTTGTTGACTCTTCAATACGGGCAATTCAAAAGATGGCAGGCTTGGATGACGAAATAATAATAATCGATGACGGTTCTACAGATGGGACATCTGAGAAGCTATTGCGATTCCAAAAATATGACTCGAGATTTCAGATAGTTCCCAGCGGAAATCTTGGATTAGTCGCATCTCTCAATTTGGGCTTGTCACTGGCTTCTAATAAATTTGCAGCTAGGTTTGACATCGACGATCATTATGCAAGCGATAGATTAAACATCCAACGTGCGGCACTTGAAAAAGATCCTGTGGCAATCTTTTCTGATTATGTATGCTGGAATAATGATTTTTCTAAATCCCTGGGGCGCATACCATCTGCGGTAACTCCGGAAAGTACATATTTATCCTTAATTTCGTCATCAAGAACCCCCCACCCTTCAGTCATAATCAATGTGCATGCAGCGAAAGAAGTTGGTGGATACCTTTCTGATGAATTCCTAGCAGAAGACCTTTCTCTGTGGTTGAGAATGGCAAAGCTTGGACAAATCATTTCCATTCCAAAGCCATTATTGAATTATAGAATTTCATCCAAGTCGATTACGAGTGAAAATCAATTAAAAATGCGCACCATGAAAAATGTGGTGTTGGAACGCTATCCAATTCCCAAATCTGTTTTTGAATTTGTTATCGAAAATTTTCATCATATTCTTGATGAATACAAAAATTATGAGGAGGCTAATCGTAGATCCCTTTTGTTGTTGCGAGACTTGTTTACCTACCAGAATCGACACCTCATTAAAGATTTGAGGCTTCGAAAACTTTTAGTCAGGTATCTATCTGCAAATTTCTCAGCGGCAGTTGGACAAACTTTACAGATGGGTTTTGAAAAAAAATTAAGGTCTATTAGCCGCAGATAAGGAACTATTCCCAATTTATTTGAAACGGAACCCAATTCTGAAGAATAAAATCTGGCTGACAAAATGATTTAAACCAAGGATTAGGGTAATAGACAGCTGAATTATTTTGATTTAGGAATGCACCCCACCAAGAAAGGCTTGAATTCGCAAGGACCAAACCTTTTGCATTTACCATCAATTGTAGTAGTTGAATTCCACTGGTTTGTAGAGACACAAGTTCGCTAAAGCCTTTTGCTAACTCTAAACTTTGTTGCACTCGAATGGCAGCCACTAAATCTTCCGAAGCCAGATACACCTTTTCAACGGATAATTCTTTTAAAACTTTATTAACGATTTGTATCAAATCTTTTTCGGGGACTACACCGTATGTGTTGCTAAACTTGAGATAATCCCCTCTGCGCATATGAATAAAAAGGTAATCGAAGTTGCAGCTACCTGATTTAGTTAAGAAATCCATGTTTAACACTTGTGTGAATTTTATTCCTAATTTTTCAACTGATGCTGAAGACTGAAAATATCCAAGCAGTATTACATTTCTTGAACGATTACGACCTCGCTCGATTAATGATGAATCTGATGCTTTTCCTTCAGTGACAATTCCAAACAAGCTTGCTATATTTCCCAAATACTTGATTCTCAAAGTTAAACTTCGTAATATTCGAAGTGGGAGAGTGTGAAGTCTTCGACGTAAATGGACTGCACGAAATTCGTTCTGGTTGAGCAATTCCAGGACTTCAGGCAACCGAACGGTTCCTGATCGATTTAACAGAGTAAAATCAAGTATGAGGCGACTTTGATTGCCTTCCGCTGCGTCTAGTCCTGCCGCCAATTGGAATAGCTGATTTCCTAATCCTCCTTGGAAGTAAACCGTGACGGAGCTAGCTGGTGACCCTTTCCGCCTATACTTTCTCATGCTTCATTATATTGACTGATTTCGCTCCAAATCCGGACAACCTGCGAGTTCCACATCTATTATTGCCTTCGATTCAATCCGCTTGGAGGATCTCAATGACGGTTTTGCTTTTCGGTGAGACGACTTCGCCCTCTGCAATTCTCATCCCTTCCGATCACTTCGTGGACGGAATTGAATTTTATTCACCGCAAAATTTTCCTCAGCAGTTGGGGGCAATGACTAGACCTAAGGGCTATGTTGTAAAAGCTCATATTCACAACATCATCAATCGAAATATTTCCCAGACTCAAGAAGTATTGATTTTACGAAGTGGGCATTTAAGAGTCAGGTTATTCGATTCAAACTTGATTGAGAATTCGTCTTTTGAAATGCGCCCTGGCGATGTCCTTCTTCTTGCAAGCGGTGGTCACGAAATAACCATGCTAGAAGAGTCTGTCTTGGTAGAAGTTAAACAAGGGCCCTATCTCGGCGTTGATGATAAAACCCATTTTGAAGTTAAATCATGATTCCCGTAAACCGGCCCTCTATAACTCAAGAGGATATTGCTTCAGTAATGAGAACATTGAGCGAAACAATGGTGAGTGGCGAGACTCCTGTGGTTGCAGATTTTGAAAAACAATTAGCCGAATACTTGGGCGTTCAAGAAGTTATTGCTGTTTCTTCGGGAACCACTGCTCTTGATTTAATATTTGATGTCCTAGAGGTCGCTGAAGCCGATGAATGCTTAGTACCCGCCGCTACCATTATCTCGACTGTGTCAAATATCGTGCGCAGAGGGGGATCACTCAAGCTGGTCGATTCAGATATTAATTCTTGGTGCTGGAACCACGAAGAAATGATTTCAAAAATCAATCATTCGACAAAGTTCATTATTCCCGTACATTTATATGGACTTGCGGCGAATCTCTCAGATCTTGACAAATTATCGAGTAACTATAACTTTCAGATTATTGAAGATGCGGCGGAGGCTCTTGGAACCAAACATAATGGGAGTCTTTGTGGGACTATCGGTAACGCAGGCATCTTCAGTTTTTACCCTAATAAAATCGTTACAGGGGGTGAAGGTGGCGCAATTGCCACAAACGATAAAGTTTTAGCAAAGTCGGTTCGTTACTACAAGAATCTCTGTTTCAAGCCTGAAATCCGATTTGTTCATGAAAATCTTGGGTGGAATTACCGACTGAATGGAATGTCTGCAGCACTACTCCAAAGTCAGCTTTTGCGTATTGAGAGTTTAATTTCACGAAAGCGAGAAATTGGTGCGAGATATTCGGAGGGACTAAGAGAACATCCATGGCTAACTCTTCCTCAGGACCAAAATGATCTTGGTAAAAATAATTATTGGGTTTATGGTGTCGTTCTCAATGAAGAAACAAGCCATAATTCACTAACTTTTCGAACTGCGCTTCGCGAACTTGAGGTTGAAAGTCGCAGCTTTTTTTGTCCAATGCACCTGCAACCAGTTTTTCGGGAACTTAATCTCGGTAAGTATGGGGAATTTCCAATTTCTGAACTACTTTGGGAGCGAGGTCTGTATCTTCCAAGTGGAAATGCCATTACGAATGATGAAATCGACCAGGTCATAGACAAATTGTGGGAGCTGGTTAAGCGCTAATGAGTTCACTACGAATTGGCGTTCTGGGTGTGTTACCGACTGAATCTGGGGGTGCGGGCACTCTCACCCAGCGAATGTTGCTTGAGTTAATTGAATCGTCAAAACATGATTCGCTGATTTATATTTCTGATTCTAAAAATTTATTCAAAAGGTTTTTCGCATTTTTGCGTGACATCTTCATTTCAAATTCTATGGTCAAATTTTTTGCGGACAAGTACGGGGTAAAGTTATATAGCTCATTGGACAGAAAATTTATCAAGGACAAATTGGATTTGGTCTTTTTCTTTTCTTATAACCCTAAAGCTGAATTGATTAATTTCACTCCGTTTGTAGTCAGCGTCTGGGATTTAGGCCATCTTGAATACCCATTTTTGGTAGAAACTGGACTAGGAAAAGAATTTATCGCGCGAGAAAATTATTATCAGTCAGTTTTGAAGCGTGCTTACAGCGTATTAGTTGAATCCGAACACACAAGGAACGCCTTAAAAGAAAATTATGGAATTAGGCCGGAGAAGATTTTAGTCATGCCATTCGCCCCAGAAGTGCCGTCGTGCACTTCAATGAGAGTTCATGAAGGATACCTCTTCTACCCATCGCATTATTGGTCTCATAAAAATCATGTAGTGCTCTTGCGTGCCCTACGGTTAGCCAAACAGCGCTACAAAGGTTACAGAAAATTAGTTTTTAGCGGTCTCGATAAAGGAAATTTGGGCTTTCTCAGTGAATTTATCCTAGAACATAATCTCGATGATGACGTAATTTTTGCAGGATTTCTTAGCGCCGACGATCTTGAGCACTATTTTCAGGGCGCCTACGCAATTCTCTACCCTTCAATTCTGGGACCCACTAATCTTCCACCTCTCGAGGCACTTCTTAGAAATCGCCCCGTGATCGCTTCATCTATTTCAGTTGTGGGAATGCCTAGCTACCCATTTACAGTTGTAGCCAATTACAATGACCCTGAATCATGGATTCCATTTTTTGATTCAAGTAAAAATATTGAATTCCGAGTAGATCCGAATCTGATTCAAAATAAAGTTCATTCTATTAGAGATTCCAACATCGCTTCATTTTCCCAATTACTTTTTAACTTACGCCAGCTAAAAATGCTATCTACTCATTAGTTGAATAATTTGATGCTTCGAAATTCGAAGAAGAACCTTGATTACAAACCAAGCAAATCCTTTTCTTGTGTGTACTTTCTGAATCCTGGTCGTTTCAATTATGCTTAATTTCTCATTGCTCGACGAAAAGCCTCCCGGAGTGTACTCAGTTAAAACATCCGGGAGTTCTACAAATTTGACTCCAGCATTAAAGTATCGAAAGGTTAAGTCGTAATCTGCAGCAACCTTATAGTAAGAATCGTATCCGCCGAGTTCTAAGTATAAGGTCCTTGCTACAAACATTGCTGGATGTCCAATCATTCCTTGTTGAATATTTGTATGGCTAAGATGAACAACGTTCGAATCTTGTTCTCCAATTTTCAATCCGCCATAGATTATGGAATTGGGATTTGTAAGAATTTTGGATTCAATCAGATCAATCGTGTTGGGCAAATATCTGTCATCTAAATTCAGGATTCCAATATAGAGTCCTCGGCATATTGAAACGCCTTTGTTCATGGCATCAAAAATCCCATCATCTTTTTCGCTAACTATGAGATCGATACCCGGTGCCGACATCAACTTATCAACTGTGCCATCTTCAGAGCTACCATCAATCACTATGACTTCGACATTGGCTCTCTTCCAGAGTTCCAAGGCAGAAAGATAGGACGCTACAAATTTTTTTCCGTTAAATGCGGGAGTAACTACGGAAATCAATGGATGTTCATTAAGACGATTATCAAGTACTATGTTCACAATTCACCCCAAGGCAAGACTTAGATTTCAAACTCCCATATAATCGAAGCATGAGCACTATAGATTTTACTTTTATTTCGATTGCTACTGGAAAGTATACGAACTATTTATTGGCCTCGATTGAATCCTACCGCAACCTTGGTGTTCAAACCCCGATTCAATGGATTATTTTGACAGATAATGTAAAAGCAATGAGAGATGAACTAGATAGTGATGATTGCGTCAACTTCAGTTTCGTTGAAATACAATCTCTTGGATGGCCGGAAGCTACGCTCCTTCGATATAAATTGATTCTATCCGTGGAGTCTCTTATTACCGGTGAGGTAATTGTTTATTTGGATGCTGATATGCGTTTCGTGAAGATACCAACATTTCTTGAACTAGATTGGAAGCTTCCTGCCCCGCTCTGTTTCACCTTGCACCCAGGTTACTACTTGGAGAATTTTTCCTCTCTTTTATCTCTCTCATACCGGGCCCCAAAGACCTTTCTTAGATTATTGAAAGTTAGGCTAATCGAAGGCGGCTTCGGCACTTGGGAGAATAGACCTTCTTCAACTGCGTTCATTAAAAGGAAAAATAGGAAACATTATATCTGTGGTGGGCTTTGGTTTGGAGATCGAATTAGCATTATCACTATGTGCAAAACTTTGTATGAGAGAACCCAAGTCGACATATCACAAGGAATTATCGCTCGCTTTCACGATGAATCGCATTTAAATTGGTTTCTATCAACACCAATAGATTTTCATTTACTTCCACCCGAGAACTGTTTCGCTGAAGGTTACGTAAATCTTCGTGGTTTGACTGCGCGAGTTATTGCAGTCGAAAAAGAAAATTCACATTTTTGAACCATATTTGAAGAAATAATTATCGGATTCCAAGAAATTTTTAAGTAGCTTTTGGTTCGTTTCCAAATCATTCTCGCTGGATGCTAGTTTCAACCAAGTTGTGAATACTTGAGTGTTTGTAAATTGTTTGCGCAAACCTCCTACTTCCTCCAAAAATTCTGCGTAGTGTTCTCTAAGTAGCCAACTAGTTTCCGATCTAACATGGTGAATATCGTAATAGTGATAGACCTCATTCGTATCAAATGAATTGTGTTTAGGCGTACTCAGGGATGCTATAGTTTTTCTCCACTCGGTGCGGCTCTTTGGAATCAGGACGAAATTATAGTTCTTATAGAAAGCATGTTGAGAGGCTCCTACAACAAAAGCTCCCTCTATTGCCGCTTCAAATCCCACCGTTCCATGTGACGTCAAGACAGAGTTTATTCCTTGTTTAATTAGTGCAGGAATTGAATTATCTAATCCAACATTTCGTACGTTTGGATATCTGCTAATTAGATTATTGAAGATTTTTTTGTCATTGTGCACAAACCCAGGATGGGGACGTATATACCAATCAGCATTAATATTCTCGCTCGCTTTCAAAACCTCTAAGAGCCACTCGAAGTAGTCTGGGAACAATTGAGCACCGAATCCATTCGGGGAATCTGAGAAACAATGTGCCACAATCAAGATTTTTTGTCTGCTTGATTTTTCTACAACATTAATATTGTTTCGACCAATATATCCCGAAACTTGTGAATGTGAAGCATCAACTTCCATGTTTCCTAGTTTGAGTTTTGCAATATGGGCTCGAGAACGTTCTAAAGAAATTTGATATTCAAATAATTTTGCTTCTTTTGAATCATAAAATTCGTATTCGCTGTCGGCATGTAATTGGTTCTGACTCATTCGATACATTCGGTCACCTGTTATTTGGAGTGATTGCACCCCATACTTGATAGCAATTCGAGTCAATAATCCCTGCCCGTAGCAAGTATGTGACACTAAAACAGTCTGGATTTTGTTTTTCCTGAAGTAGCTCTCCCAAAAATCAAAAGTTTTAAGGAATTTTATGAAATCTCGCTTAAAATTTTTCGATTCAATTTCTACTGTTCCCAGGCGACGCTTGTTCATATGCCAGTCATAAAAAAGATCACCAATGAGAACTTCAGAAATAGTGAAATTGAGGACTTCATCTTTGGTCTTGAATTTTGCACTCTCCCATGCGCGCGAAGCGAATGGGGAACGCCATACTTTTGTTATTGGAATTACAAACGAATTGATACCTAAACCCCGAAAAATATGGAAAGGCCAATTTAGGCCTTTATCAATCCGGAGATAGCGCTGTAAAAATAGGCTCAGTAATCCTTTATAATTCAAGTCTTGAACTGGCTTATATCCGACAAGTTTAAATCCTCTATTTTTCAAATTAAGCGCGATTTCACCGTATGCAATATGGGTCGGATAGTCCATGTGAAGTTCAAACAAGGCTTTTTCGCCTGAATGTATCTTTGGAATTTTCTTTGCGCGCAAAACGTAAAACTCAAGATATTTCTGAATGTGCTCGTTTTTACCCAACATTGAAGAGGCCCATTCTGTGCTGACGCTTGCTTATTTGTTAGATACTATTCCATAGTGCCTCGAATTTCTAATGATTACGTAGCTGTAGAAGTCATGAGCCTTGAAGAAGTCTCTCAAGATTTCATTTTAGCGCTGATTACTAACTTGAATAACTTGGATCATTTGAGATTTAGTCGACACAGGCTTACTAAGCATACGCTTGAATCGAGTATTGATTTCCTACAAAAGCTCCGTGCTATGGGTGGCTATTATTATCAAATTGTTCAAGTTAAAGATGGGCTTCCAGTGGGAACTTTCACAATCAAACCACTTGACGAGAGTCGGTGCGAGGCGGGCATTCTTGTTTTTAAAGAATTCTCTAACCGCGGTATTGCAGGTTCTATTTGGCGGTTTCTTCCCGGTTTCATTGGGGAGTTAGGCTTTGATTTTTTTGTGTCGGGAACCCATATTCAGAATATTCCCATGCGGCGCATAATGGAAAAGGTGGATATGGAATTGGATTACAACCGAAATTACCCAAATGACAGAGATGCGGATCCAAAAAACATTTACTTTATTTTACAAGTTTAGTGATCTAAATCTTGGACCGTGCCAATTATCATTTGGGGTGAAAGTCGTGAATGCTGGGATCCCAAGATTCTCAGCAATGTAATGCACGTAAGACACAGGGCCGACTACATATGCAGCCGATTCTAAATCTTTCAATAGGGATTCTGGATTGATGGAAATCTCTACAGTTTGATTTTTCTTCAAAATATTTACGCATTCATTTGCCTCATATCCGGGGTGATTACGGAATATTACTTCCTTTTGAAAGCGCTCCGATATTTTTAGCATCTGCAGGCAAACACAATTCAAATTATGGATTTGTTTAGGGATGTTGTTGTAAGCATTCGTAGGGGAATCTACAAATAGCACACTTTTCGCAATGTTAGGTGAGAATGCACGGGCAAGAAATTGCAAGTGGAAGTCGTCAAAGTGGACAATTTTATGATTTGGGTACGTGTCTTGGGCTAGCTGCATGGCCCATGGGTCAGAAACTAAAATTTCTGTAGGTTCAGTATTTAATCTGCCGGAGTAATTTACCCAACTATCAAAATAGACATGTGATTTGATTCCGGCTTGTTTCGCACTCAGAATAATCTGATTATAGATTTCAGGTTTCTCACATCTCCCGACAAAAACCGATTCCGCATTCTGGCTAACTTGCCAGCTGTCAGTGAAATTCAATCGCAAGCTTGAAAGATATTTTTTAATAGCCGGATTTCGCGTATGAATTACAAATTCTGATGGGTTTAGTGCAGCCCAGTGGATCAAAGGCAAGCCTGATCCGAACTCAGTTATGTATAGATGCTTTTTTGCCATTGACTTTAATTGCAGCATTTCTAAATGAATCTACCACGCGCTTGGAAAGATTTTCATTCCATTCAACACCGCACATATAGATACCAATGAAAGTTTTTTCATGAAGTTCTTCAGAGATTTTCAAAGCTCCTCGTTTATATTTCGCAAATTGAGGCAAATTATGAACATTGACATAGCCTTTAAGAATTCCTGGTAAATTTTCTGTCGCCAAAATTTCTAGAAATGCATCTCGTTTATTAGCCAGACTTCCTTCAAGAACTAGTCCGACGATATAAAAATCATGGCTTTCGCTATTTTCTATTTTTGGTACACGTATTCCCTCAATTTGACTCAAACCTCGGATAATCCTCACTGCGGCATCCACTCGATGATTGACGAGCTCGACTATCCGACCTAATTGCCCCAATATGAGAGTTGCTTCGATTTCTCCAAAACGCATGTTGTGTCCGTGAATATTATTTTTTTGCTCAATAGAAGAGACCTCTGAGTGGTTACGGTAAAGTCTCATTTTCTTCGCGTAGCTCTCATTTGCAGTGACCGCGATACCGCCTTCACCACATTGAATATGTTTATGTCGATTAAAGCTGTATCCGCTTATCGATGCAAAGTCCGCCGACCTCTTACCATCCCGACTTGCCAGTGGAGCCTGTGCTGAATCAACAATCAATTCCAAATTGTTTTTATCGGCCAGTTCGCGCAACTCCTGGAATTCACATGGTTTGCCAAAAATATCTACCGCCATGATTCCGCTTGTATTATCGTTTATAAGTTCAGCTACCGCGTCCACGGAGATGTTGAAAGAGTCAGGTTCGATATCTGCAAATACAGGCACTAAATTATTATTCACAATTGCTGCAACAGTTGCGGACATAGTCCATGGAGTAACAATAACCTCGGACTTTTCAGGTAGCTCTAATGCGGCAACTGCCGCTTCTAGGCCCGATGTCCAGGAATTGAAAGTTACAGAGTGTTGTATCCCGCAGAAATTTGCCCATGCTTTTTCAAGGGCTTGAACTTTTTCTCCACCAAAATGCTCAACACCATCTGTTGCAAGGAAACCTGACAATTCACCCGATCGCAAGACTTCAACAACCTTTGCAATATCCTGTTCGTCAATCCACTTAAATTTCCGAATCTCAGTATTTGCAGGGAGGTCAATCTTAGACATGGTGCTCATCTTAGAGCCTTCGTGATAATTTTTTGTGTTCGAATTGCCGATTCTAAATCCTCGCTTATGTCATTGAGGTCTTTCGCGTGATTTAATAGTAAATAAGAATAAAAGTTCTGCATTCCTAAACGCCAGTCTGTTATTCGTAGATCACATGGCTGTTCAAGCCATCCACTCATGGGGTCGATAGAACCGAAATAAGTGACTATGCCACCATGTAACAAAATATATTCACCAGTTTCACACCGTATTCTAATTTCTCCGCTTCGAGTTTGCGCACTCGATCCTTGAAACTTCACTATTGCATTGTCGGCCGAAGTCATTGTCCAAGAGGGGTTCAAAGGGTCAACTCTTGAAATAACAGATATCTCGGCGCTCAGCCCTCCCACAAGGTAATCAACTAAATTTACAAAGTGGCTTCCATTTGTCAAAAGACCTTGGCCATACTCGACTGAAACCTCGATAATCTTACCGTGTTGCCTTGATTTGATTTTCTGTGAGAGCATTTTTATGTGAGGCATATAGCGACGTAGGTAGGGAACATATAAAATAATGGAATTTGATTTGGCAAGATTTACGATTTCAATCGCTTCTTTTGAGTTTAATCCCATGGGCTTTTCACAAACAATTATTTCTGGTTTGAGATTCCCAATTACCTCTTTTACTAGATCTAAATGATTGTCAGTGGAAGCGGAAATTACAGCCATATCAATTTCATCTTTGAGTTCGGCAATATTCTTATATGTACCGATTCCCGTGCCGGCAGTAAAATTTTGGCGAAACAGAGCGTTGTTATCTACTCCCGCGATTATAGAAACATTAGAAAATGATGCAAGCGTGGAGTAATGAGTGAGGGTGGGTTCGATAGATTGTCGAAAATCATTTTGAAATCCTATTTTCCCTAGACCGACTAAGGCCACGCGCAGAGGCGTTAAATAATTTGCCATATCTATGCGAGGTTTATTCATGGATTGCATATATATATTATATGGTTAACGCGTGGCAAACATAGCAATCATCCCAGCCAGATCAGGCAGTACGAGAGTCCCGAATAAGAATATTGCCGAATTTCGTGGAGTCCCCATGTTAAGTCGCACCATAGATACTCTAAAGGCCTGTGAGTTTGTAGATCGAATAATTGTCAGTACCGACTCTCAAAAATATGCTGATTTCGCACTTAAATGTGGTGCTGAAGTTCCATTTCTTCGAAGTGCCTCTTTAGCTAGTGACAGTAGCAATACAATTGATGTAGTTGTAGATGTTATTGACAGAATTCGACTATCAGCCAACGATACGGTGGCCTGTGTCTATGCGACTAACCCATTATTAGATTCAAGAATTATTGACTTAGGAAACAGACTGCTAACAAAATCTTCTGCTAATTCCTACGTGACTCCTATTGTGAAGTATGGATTCCCGCCACAAAGATCTATTTCAGTGAAAAACCAAGACCAAGCCACCATGACGAATCCAGAGTTCATGTATGAACATAGTCAAAATTTAGCTCCACTGTTCCACGAAAGCGCTCAATTTTGGTGGGCTTATGCAGCGACATGGATCGCGAAGGTGGGGATGCAGGAGAATATTGTTCCGATAATCCTAAAAGAGTGGATGCAACAAGACATTGACACAATCGATGACTGGATTACGGCTGAAGCGAAATTTGACCACAAAGCGCGTTTTCCAGATACTTGGGATCAAGAAATCGCAAACTTAATCTCTAAATATCCCCATGCTTAATGGGATCACCTTCAGACAAATCCTGCAGTAATTTCTTGCCAATTAAATCTTGAACTAAATCTGCTGAAAAACCACCGTCTGGGATGGGACGCAGACTAATTATGTTTTCGTTCGTGAGCGTTGTACCCTTCGCCAAATCTTCAGCTGCATAAAGACCTCTCCGAGCATATGCGCGAGCTCCGCTCTGTATGTCTAAGAAACTTTCCTCGGAATATGAAATCATTTTATCAATCAATTTGATTCTTTCTAAGATATTTCCCACATCTGATTCGTCATATGCATGATAATGATCATTGCCCTTAGCGGACTTATCCAAGGTGAAATGCTTTTCAAATGTCACGGCACCTAAAGTTCTTGCAATTAATAGAGTTATATCGCTATCTGCAGGTTTTGTATGGTCGCTATATCCAATTTCGAAGCCAGGAAATTTTTCTTTTAAGGTTCGTATACGACCAAGGTTTGCATTCGTTCCTGATGTTGGGTAATTCAACACACAATGCAACAATGTGATAGGAAGATTTGAAACCTTGCGAATTACTCCTATTGCGGAAGCGATTTCCTCCATAGATGAAGCACCTGTTGAGAGGATAATTGGTTTTTGCTTCTTTGCAATGAAAGTCAACAGCTGAAAATTTGTAATATCTGCCGATGCAATCTTATAGCGGGTTAAATACTTGTCTAACAGGTCGACCCAAGTTTCATCGAAACAAGTTGTCATAAATTCGAGATTTAGTTCTTGGCAAAGTGCATAGAGTTCCGCATAGTCAGAAACAGTAAAAGAATCGTATTTCTTGAACAATTCAATCTGAGATTCAGTTGGCTCTTCACTTAAATCCCAATATGAAGGCGAGTACTTCGCAGCAATCTTCTCTGCAGTGTAAGTTTGGAATTTGACTGTCTTAGCACCCGATCTGGATGCCGATCGGATTAATTCTTTGGCATTTTCAAGATTGTTATCGTGATTCACGCCAATTTCTAAAATTAGATCCGGGAAATCACTCACTTAATCACCTTTTTCGTTAATGAATCATCGTGTTGAACATACCTATATAGGGGCAAACTTACATTGAAACTTTTCATTCCTTCTGCTCTGAATCTATTTAGTAGATCAACTTCCTCATTAATTCGCAATTCCGAATTATAGAAACCGAGAGTTTCCAGTGCTTCCATTTTGAACGCAACCGCACATGCAATGGGAGTGTTGGTTTGGGACTCATAGGATATGTGATTGCCCGCTAAATCCACTTTTGAATAATCACAACTAACTGCTTCATACGAACCACCCATCAACTCGAACGCCAAGAGTAAGGTTTCCAAAAATTTAGGGTGTACGTAATCATCAGCATCTACTCGGACGATGTATCTACTTATACACTGACCTATTCCTGCATTCGATGAAAAAGCCAATCCCATATTTTGCTTAAGGGAGACTACTTTGATCTGGCTTCCGAACAAATTCAAGATATTTAAAGAGTCGTCCGAACTTGCATCATCAACGACAATTATTTCAAAGTCTTCACTTTTCAATGTTTGGTTCAAAAGCGAACGGATACATCTACCCAGAAACTTTCCATAATTATGGTTCGTGACAACCACTGAAATTTGCTGCACTTTGACCTCCTGGGCCCTGAGAGTGAAAATTGTGATAAAGGTTAGTTGTATTCGTGAAAAAGTGAAATCTTCGCAACCTTTCTGGACATTTCGGCATATTCGTAATGGTTTTCTACGATTTCTCTTACTGCTTCATAAAATTGTTCTCCTGCATTATCAATTTCGCGTCTTTCGACGGAAAGTGCCCGTGTGCTCAAGGCGATATGTACTAAATAGTTAGAAATATTTTGGAAGCAAACTCCGTCATTTGGGGTTCTAAAGCCATAACTTGTAATTGGAATATTAATTTTTAAGCCCATATTATTCTTATCCATCCAGTAATTCGCATTTACCCCATTGTCGCTCGTGGGGGGCATGGATGGCCAACTTGAGTTGAGTGCTTTCCATTTTATTATTTCTCGAGAAAATCCTTTCTTTGAAATTTTCGTTGGTAAGAGTGAATCGATTTTTCTGATTATTCTTCCCACTTGATCGCGATATTTCCTATCTTTTACTCGCCTTGAGAAAGGGTCAGCGGAGGATATAGCTCTTGCATCGAGAGTTCGCATGACGCGATAGAGATTGTTTGTGACTGTATAGTATCCAGGAAGATTGACTCTTTTTTTATCTATGTATCCGTATTTTAGCCAAGCTCGGTTACTGTGGTAACTGTCCCCAAGGTTAGTGTCTAATCCTACACTTACAACAGACTGGCTTTGCAACATTGAAATTGGATACTTAAGAAATTCTCGAGACAAGATCTGAGTATCTGAATCGAGCATGCATATGTATTCGGTGCTTACTAATTTAATTGCCTCATCAAGCAATTTCCCTACATCAGCAACTTTTTTCTGATCGGATCTCTGAATTTGAAAAGTTTTAAATGAAAATTCCTTTGCAAGAGCTTGCACCATCATCCAGGTATCTTCGCAGCTGTTGTCATCAATTACTAAAATCTTTGGAAGCTCAGACTTATTAAAGGTCAGATTGATTGAATTTATGCATAATCTTAAGAAACCAATTGACTCCCAGTGAGGGATAACAATTGTTGTATTTTGAAAAGCTTCAAAGTTTGGCGCGGCATCAATTGTTATTGCTAGGCACGGTTTTTTGAAATTCCCATTTAGTGGCGTTGGTGTAGCTCCATTTGCCAGAAGCGGAATACTGCAATTCAGTTTACTTGTAACGACAAATGCGGTAGATGTGTCTCCTTCAATCGCATCGAAAGGGATATAGAAACATTTTCTTTCCAATATTTCAGAAGCGTCTGAATATTGGTTAAGTAATTCACCAGAACGGTTTGCTATAAATCCTTTTGAGCTTTCTACACCTAGCCAGAGTTTTTCATAGCCTTCTTGCCACGTTTTCGCCTTTTTCCAAGCAGGTAGAGTGAACTCGGCGCTTGAAGTCCATCTCACGTCTCTAACTTTAATCATTTCTAGCTCCGAAAATAGAGTCAATGATTTTCTTGGCAGCAAATCCGTCACCGAAAACTAAATTCATTCCCTGGGAAGATTTATCGACGTTTATCAGGTAATTTGCATGTGCTTCGAGTAACTTACCGTCTGGAGAGGATAGCAATGATCTTCCTTCGGTGATTGCTGCAGCCCTTTCTGTAGATTCACGTAGAATCAATGTAGGAATTCCCAAAATAGTTGCTTCTTCTTGAAGCCCACCTGAATCTGTAATCAGTAAATTGCAACTTTGAAGTAATTTGATAAAGCTCACATATGGGATGGGCTGTGAAATTTCTATCCGGCTTTCTTTTATTTTTGCTTCAATGACAGACTTTTGGACATTTGGATTTGGGTGTTGTATAAACAGAATTTCATGTTCGCATTTTTTCGAATATTCAACTAGTGCCTCAAGTGCTTTAGTCATTGTTTTGCCAAAAGATTCGCGTCGATGCATAGTCACGATTATTTTTTTTCTTTCGGTTACTACAGTGGGAGAGTTTGATCTGATTAGACGAAGCGCATCTACGACAGTGTTACCCGTGACCAGGCATTCTTGATCGGGTTCGCATACAAGTACATCGGCTTCTGTTGGCACCCATAAAAAGTTGCTTATCGAATCGATGGCTCTCCGAATTCCTTCTTCTGGCCATGGGGAATCGAGAGAGTGGGAGCGTAATCCAGCTTCTATGTGTCCTAGCTTAATAGAATTCAGATAGGCTGCTTGCGCGCCCGCGAAGGCACTCAAAGTGTCACCTTGCACGAGAATTAAGTCAGGTTCTTCTTTTGAAAAAATAGAACTGAGTTCACTTATTGTTCGGGTTAAGAACGCTGCGGGAGTCTGATTTTCTGTCATCAGGTTAAGGTCGATGTCTGGAGAAATTTGGAGGCTGTCTAAGGTCTCGGCTAACAACTCTTTTTGTTGTCCCGTTGAAATAAATAAAGTGTTGATATTTCGATTACGCAATTCGGCTAGCACAGGGTAACATTTGATTACTTCTGGGCGTGTTCCAGCAATAATTGCAACTTTCTCGAATTTCACAAGTTCAACCTATCTTAAGTCGCTCAGCGATTTGCTTATTCTCGGTCGAAAACAAGACCTACAACGCGAATTTTCCGGTTTTTCCAAATTGGTCTTTGTCTATATTGCAATAGGACCAATGAGAGTGAGGAAAGGTGTCTGTTGGACTTTTCGTATTTAACATTCCACTTTGAAAATAGAGATTCAAAATCTGACACTGGAATTCCATAACCTCCAACATCACAAGTTATAACAACGCGCTTGTTTGCTATTCTCATCATCTCTGCCAGGACTCTTTCTGGATTTGGCATTTCTTCGAGAGCGGAGATAGAAATTACAGTCTCATAAGATTGATCCGGAAGCGGAATCTCACGCGCATCAGAAATAATCAAGGTTCCTTTAGGCCATAGACCGTCGTGAAGATAGTGTCCGACTGTGTTGAGGTCTCTTGAATCTACGGACTTTGCGTTTGGTAGATGTTTAAAAAGTACAAAAGGGTAAGTACCCCCGATATCGAGAACGCTTTTTGTTGGATCAACTTTTGAAAATACCCAAGGGTATTCCCAAGCACGTTGCCAAAACCAGCGTGGTAACTTATTGTCTCTGTACCAGTTCCTCCACAATGAACCATCCATTAGGTCCTTCTTAGCAGCCCAACGAAGCTCAGTTAATCGATACATGGACACCTTTTCTCTCACCTAAATATAGGGGCCAAAAGCAGGCTGGGTGGGATTTCTATTCTTACACCCTCGATAACAAAATTCAACCGTTATTCGAGTCCAGATTGTTCCAAATTATCTCAAAGTTGCCTAAAATTGCTCGGCTACCCCAATAATTTTGTTAATGCATTTTTGGGGGTTAACGTGCTATCCCGGTGGTATTCAGTAATTAATCTAAAAACGTTACACCGTTAGGTGTTGAAAGGTGCACTGCAACGATTCCCGATTGATTATCGTTTGCCTTTGGATCGACCCATTCAATCTTCACATCGCCAAGAGCCGCAAGAATTTCTTCTGTAAACCAGGAATCCGCTAGCTGTTCTTTGTCGGCGATAACAATCTTTTCAATTTCAGCAAGTGGTGTTCCATCTTGCGAAGGATGATCGGTTGAAAGCCACTGAATAAAGAATGGGAATTCGCGTGTATCTACAATCTCTTTAACGCCAATTTGTTTCCACTTCAAATCTGTTCCGTTTGGACGTGTGCGGTGTCCTTCAATTGCGTCGCGACCAAATTTCTTTGCAATCGGTTCAATATCTTTAGTGCTGAATACCCATGTAAACCAGCCGCCACCCTCATTTGCCTTCTTTGAAACAGCTTGACCCCAGGGTGTTTGCTCTGTTGCTGGGTGATCCAGTGGACAAACAACTTCGATGTATTGCCCATTTTTAAGTGCACAAGTGAAATTGCGAGTTCCAAATCGTGGGTGGATTCCACCGTCAACGAATGTGCTGCCGAGGCGGGAACCTAACCGTTGTACTGTGTCAGCAAGTTGGTCATGGGAAGTCACATAAGAGACATGGTCTAGGCGCATGGTGGAATTCTGCCCTACAGCAAGGGGTGGTCATGACCACTCTCAAGGGTTGGTTGAGATGCTATTTACGCGCTAATTGGCACATCAACGCTTCGCATGTGACAAGTGGAGCAGCGTTATGTGCAAGGTTGGTGCGAGCTTCCATGATGGCGTTGATTTTAAGGATTGTTGAGTGTGATGGGTGGGTTGCGGCGTAGTTTTCGATCTGTTCGCGCATATCAGTGTTGATCATGGATTCGGTATTTCCCGATTGCACCATCATGACATCGCGGTAGAAGGTTGCTATATCAAGAAGTGCGCCATCAATGGAGTCGCGGACCATGCGGGTAGAGCGTGACTTCTGTTCTTTCTCAAGCTCTTTCACGGCTTTGGCTCCGCCTGTCGCCATCCCGCGCCCAGTTGCGCCTTTTCCGTAGGCTTCTTGAAGTTTCTCAATTTCTTTTTCATCGCGTTCATTAGATGATTCATTTGCTTCTTTTGTCGCCAGATCTACAAGTGTTTGGGCAGCTTGGAATGCGGCTGCGAGTGAACCGAGTTGAAGTGGTAATTGCATAATGAGTTTGCGATTACTGCGCACTGATTCGTTGGTTGCTAGATATTTTGCGCGGCCAATGTGGCCTTGGCTGACGCGTGCGGCGAAGTCGGCCATGCCGGGTGCGATGTTGTCGCGGTTGATGAGTACTTGTGTAACTGCTTGCAGGGAAGGTGTGCGAAGTTGTAGGTGGCGACAACGTGAACGGATGGTTGGCAGAACATCGTGAAGTGTTGGTGCACAGAGAAGCCAGACAGTTCTTGTTCCGGGTTCTTCAATAGCCTTGAGGAGTGCGTTAGCAGCGGACTCGGTAAGTCTGTCTGCATCTTCCATAACGACTACACGCCATCCACCCATGGAAGGTGCCCATGCAACTCTTGTTAATAGTTCGCGGATCTCTTCTACTTTGATGGAGAGTCCTTCTGTTTTAATGATTTCAACATCAGGGTGGCCATGTGTTTTAGCTGCATTGCAATCAGAGCATGTGTTGCAGCCATTGTTCTTGCAGATGAGAGCTTGGGCAAACGCGACTGCAGCAGATGAGCGGCCTGATCCTGGGGGGCCAGTGAAGACCCAGGCGTGGGTCATTTCTTGTGATTCTTCGCCTGTGCGGGATGCGGCTACTGCTTTTGTGAGGATTTCGATGATGTGTTCTTGACCAACGAGGTCGTCGAAGACAGAAGACATTTACTTCTTGATTCTCTTGGTGACTGCGCTGGTGGCGATGCGAATTGGCTTGAGGAATTTATTCTGTTGTGGACCTTGGGCGTTGCGCTTGAGAGCGGGGAGTTCGGCGACGCGGGCGATGATTTGTGTGTGGATCTCTTCGACAGATTGTGTGCCATCGACGACGAAGTAGCGTTCTGGATCCATCATGGCGATTTGTAGGAACTCTTGGCGAACGCGTTCGTGGAATTCGGTGGGTTCTGCTTCGAGGCGATCGCGTGATTGCAGACGTGAGAGTCCGATCTCTGCGGGAACGTCGATAAGGATTGTGAGAGTTGGGTAGAGGGATTCTGTTGCCCATCGTGAGATGCGTGCGACTTCAGATGGATTAAGTACGCGACCTGCGCCTTGGTAGGCAGCAGATGAATCGAAGTAGCGATCAGTGATGACGACATCTCCGGCATCAAGTCCTGGACGAATTACAGAGAAGACATGGTGGGCGCGGTCTGCGGCATAGAGAAGTGCTTCTGCGCGTGGTGAGATTACACCGGTCTCATGGCCAAGAAGAATCTTGCGCAAATCTTTTCCGAGGTCGGTGCCGCCGGGTTCGCGAGAGAGGATGACGGTCTCGCCTTCTTGTTCAAGCCATTTCTGTAAGAGTTGTGATTGTGTTGATTTTCCAGTGCCTTCGCCACCTTCGAATGCAATGAAGATTCCTTTGGTGGGTGCTCCGGTGATGGCGCCGAGTTCGCCTTGCATTGCAGCGAGGATGTCAGACCATAGAGAAACAGTGGGGCGATCTTTCATCTGGTGATACGAGATGGAACCGATGAGAACAGCGATTAAACCTGCGATAAGGATGGTGGCTTGTGCGCCGTTGAAGTTGATGGCGATGTTCTGGAATGTGTAGCTATGCACGCCGATGGTGGCGGCGATGATCGGTGCAATGGCAAGAACTGCAACCAAGGTAATGCGGATCAGTGATTGCACGAAGGCGAAGGTGCGGCCGCGGATCTCGTCGTGGACCTCCATGCCCAGCATGGTGAAGCCGGTGACCCAGGTGATGCCGCTAAAGGCACCGAGGACGGCAACGATAAAGATAGAGAGAGTGAGGTTGGAGATTGCTGCAAGGAGAACAAGGAAGATACCTGCTGTTGAAAGAGATGCACCAAATAAACGGCGGCGTGAGAACTGTGCAAATATCTTGGGGCCATATGCGATTCCGATGGCAAGGCCGGTAAAGACTGAGCCGAAGAGAACACCGTATGCAGCATCGCCGCCGCCGAGATCGCCGACGAATGTGCGGGCAAGCCCAATAACTGCTCCTGCTGCTGAGAATGCGCCGACCATTCCGATGATGAGGCCGCGAATGATTTTAGATTGTGAAACTGATTTCCATCCTTGGATTAGTGATTGACCAACGTTCTCGCTCTCGGCTTTTTTGGATGCTGCGCCTTTGGGGATTTCTTTTAAGGAGCGGATTGTCCATGCGGCGAAGAGAAATGATGCTGCGTTGATATAGAGCGCAACGTCGACAGAGTTGGTGGGAAGTAGTGGGCTGATTGCAGCGAGCGCACCGGATAGAAGTGTGAGCAGTGAGAACAAGATTGCAGCGATAGGTGCTGTGCCATATGCGGCAAGGAGTGAGACTTGATTTGCATTCTCTAACTTGTCGCGCGGAACAAGGTTGGGAACAGATGCTTCCTTTGCAGGTGACCAGAAGAGCGTGAGGCATTCGACCAAGATCATTGCGGTGTAGAGCCAGAAGTATGTGTGCACGATAGGGATAGAGATGTAGAGCGCGGCGCGCATGATGTCGACACCGACCATTAGGCGGCGGCGATCGAAGCGATCGGCGATTACACCTGCGAGCGGTCCGAGAAATACTGCAGGCAGAAGGCGTGCGATGAAGACACCGGCGATTGCGAAGTTTGCTGTTGCATATGAGCCGCCAGAGAGTTGTTGGGCGAGCGCTGTTGTT
>Ga0209188_1001059_pt1 | contig 23641 bp, 7 predicted proteins | sample C_130625_EF_Meta_FD_187307 | JGI IMG/M metagenome (GOLD analysis project Ga0209188, IMG submission 187307) | Freshwater microbial communities from Lake Croche, Canada to study carbon cycling - C_130625_EF_MetaG (SPAdes) (version 2) | ecosystem: Environmental > Aquatic > Freshwater > Lake | place... | reverse complement strand
GGCAGCCATAAGGGCTAGCCTACTACTAGTTGATTCCATTATTATTTCTTAGGTAATGTAACAAAGGATAGTTTAACAACTCCTGCAGCTTGTGACAATCCCATCATTTCCGCAACACGTCCGTAAGGAACAGCTTTATCAGCAAATATTTGTAACTGAAATTCTGGATTAGATGAACGACTTTTTAAAGTAGTACTCAAATTAATCTCAGTAATGGGCTTTTCATCAAAAAGAAGTGATCCATCTTGATTAATGACTAACTGCCCATCTTTAATCTTACTGTCCAGAGAGGTTGATTCCGTCTTAGGTAAATTCACCTGCATATTTTGTGGAACAATCAATGGCGCTGTAATAATAAATACAACCAACAGCACCAACATTACGTCAACTAACGGAGTTACGTTAATCTCTGTAAAAGCACCATCTCCACCATCACCTTTTTTTACTTGCATAATGAGTCCTATTTATTTTTTAGCGTTGATTGAAGCAAGTCTTAAAAATGCCTCGACAAATGTTTCCATCTCAATCGATTGCAATTTCAACTTACGTACCAAATAGTTGTAAAAGAAAACGGCTGGAACCGCAGCGCCGATACCAATCGCTGTAGCAATCAAAGCTTCACCAATCGGACCTGCAACTACGTCAATACTTGCTTTACCACTTGAACTAATCGCAGTTAAGGCGTGCATAATTCCCCAAACCGTACCAAACAGTCCAATAAATGGTGCCAAAGCCCCAATCGAGCCAAGTTCTGCTAAACCTCTTTCTAAACGACGCGCAATAGTTTCTTGAGTACGATCCATGGCTCTTTGTAATACATCACCTGGATCACCTACAAATTTAAGTCCCTCTGGATGCTCCATATAGGCCCTAAATTCTGCATAGCCAACTCTTGCTAATTGACCATTGATGCTATTGTTTTCTTGAACAAAAGCTTCTCCTGCAGCCCAATCCTTCGCTTCCCAAAAACCAGCCTCAAACTGTGCCGTACTTTTTTTAATCTGACGAAGTTGCCATAACTTCCAAATACTGACCCCCCATGTATAAATGGATAAAAGTATGAGTAAAACAAGAACGAAATTAACAACTGTAAATTCCATATAAAACCTTTCTGACTTAAGTAAAAATTATCGTAATTTAAATGTGATTGGAACCCGCACGTACTGCACAACTGCGTTACCGCCTTGCACTGCTGCTGTAAAACGCCATTTTTTAACGGTTGATAATGCAGACTCATCAAGCTCATCATTACCACTTGATTTGGATAACTCCACCGTACCAACAGTACCGTCTTCTAAAACTTGAACTCTCAACCAAACTGTCCCCTGAATTCCTTCTCGATAAGGCCCCATTGGATATCGTGGTTTAGGATTTTTAGAGTAATCCGCATATTTATCAGCATCAACAGTGGGCGCGCTCTTCTCCCCAGTAGTAGGAGGTGGCGCGACGGGTGCTGGCGGTGCTGGTTTAGCCTCTTCCACCTTAGGTGCTGGAGCTGGTATCTTCGGTTGATCACTTGCCTCAGTTGGCTTTTTTGGTTCTGGTAGCGGTTTTTTAACCTCATCAGTCGTCGGCTTTTTGGCCTCTGGCGGTGGTGGTGGCGCTTTTTTTGTCTCACCTTCAGATACACCACTTTTAGGTGCGACAATTTCGATGGTTAATGGTGGTGGAACTTTAGGGAGCAAGTTCAGCTTTTGAATAATGCTGCCAACAAAAAATAATCCGTGCAGAGAAAGCGCAATAAATAAAAATATCCAAAAAAACTTAAGCCATTTCTCATCAATTTTTTTTAAACGCTCAAACTCTTCAGGATTAAAGTAAGCAAATAACTCTAATCGCGATGAACTAATAATACTCATTTAATCTACCTCACTTTTCATCTTGTTCAAGTCCACCAACCTCAACAACTGCCACACCAAGCGGCGCTCTATCTGCAGCCAGTGTTGGCACAGAGTCTTTATTTGAAGAAGAACCAAATAACGACATTAAACTTCCAAGTGAAATAGCCCCTAATGAATCACCAGATTTTGCCGGAGCTGGACTATTTGCTTCTACTACTTTTACAGGAGGTATCGACGTTCCACCAGCGGAAGAGCTTGATGATCCAGACGAACTTCCTGGCGTAGAGGAACCTGATGAGCTCGAACCACCAGAAGAGTTGCTACCACCTCCAGCATTGCTACCACCTCCAGCATTACTGCCCCCTCCTGCATTACTGCCCCCGCCTGTATTACTGCCACCTCCAGTTGTTCCACTACTAGATCCACCACTGTTCGATCCACCACTAGAACTTCCACCAGATGAAGTGGTACCGCTTGATGGTGCCGAGAATCCGCTACCGCCAGAGAAGCTTGTTTCTCCAGTCGGTGTACCATTAACTGCGACTGTAGAGGTGGTTGACGGATTGTCAATTGTTGGCGGTGATGTCACTAAGATTCTGACAAAACCTGGAGTACTTCCATTCGTAATTCCATAGCTGGTTGGGTTAAAAGTAAATGGTGTTAACAAGGTTAATTTACCGGGTGGCGAATGTAATATTGGTTGATAGTTTCTCGCCATACTCCAAACATTATCTGTACGATAAGTTTGATCAGAAGCAGTAATCATTTGCTGATTATTAAAGTTCACACTGCCCCAGAATGTTCCATACGGATCCCATAGATCAATCGCCTGAGCATTAATTGATGCTAAAGGACGAATATTCCCAGAACCCTTATTAAAGTTTATTTGTGGGTAATACTGCCAATTCTCCGCTATAGCAGCGACTAATAAAGTGTGGGTTGGCGTGGCATCATAATCATTCAGATTGCCGTTAAATGTAACAAATGGATCTAACGAAATCAGGGTACGTATATTACTTGATGCAGTTGATGTCACATGACTATGCCATTGCTGATAGTTATAGTTAAATATCGTATAGAACTGATTCGCAAGGAAACTACTATTAACGCCACTCGCTGTTTGCGTTAGTGTAGACCTTACTGGTGCAGCCATATCCGATCTCAGACTTGCATTGATAGCTGATGCGACATTACTTCCGCCCCCAATCCAAACATCAGCATTATAAGTTTGTCCATTGCCAGAATAAATATCACCAAATACATAGGCATTTGTTGCATTAATCGTCAATGCATCAATTTGTTGATTTTGACCAATATTACCCATGATATAAACACCATTGGTAGCATTCAGATTGAGTGAGAATAATTGACCAGTTGGAATAATGGTGCCATCTTGATTCGCACCATCAACTGAACCTAATAAATAAATATTAGAATTCGCACCTGTTGCAGTTAGTGTCGTTGTATTAGAACTTGACCAAGGATTAAGAACTAAGTTTGCTCGGTAAACTTGGTCACCAGTTGTACTGACGATTGCAGGTAATTGTGCCGAATTAGTATCCACAACCAAGTAAGTTAAAGGCTGACTAGAACCAATATTGCCACCAAACATCACTGAGCTTGGAGCACTAACAAAAAGTCCATAAGTATTGTTAATGTCACTATCAACCGTAGACCGGAAGCTGATTGAGTTCAAGGCACTCAAAGTAATATTTGCTCCTAGAGTAACAGCTCCCTGGTAGGTCTGATTAACGAGAGCTGTCGCATCTAAGTTGTTACCTAAGAAGGTGGTTCCAGTAACTGTTAAATCCGTTATATTTGTTAATACAAGGTGAGAACCTTGCGCAATCCTAAGGTTGCCAAATGTAAATTGTCCGTTATTTGTCGCATTATCTCTTGGTAAATAAAGTGATCCGTAATTAACAGTCACATCTCCGAAGTTGGGACGTAAATTTGTAATGGTGATGTTATCTACACCATTCTTTGTAAAGCCTTGAACATCTGATAAATACGAACCACTGATAGTTACTGCGCCTCTGCTCCACTGAATACCAGCGCTACCGATCAAATTGCCAGAACTATTTGTTGTATTTGAAGCTAATGACAAAATCCCAATGTGATTAAGGGTGCCATTAATAAAATACTGTCCTGTCCCACTGTTTAAACTCAGGTTAGATACACCGTGTTCTACTGGGATACTGAGAATCACAACACCTGAGCCACCATTGCCCGGTGTGCTACAACACCATCCGCCACCGCCACCGCCACTACCAGTATTGGCTTGTCCATTACCACCTGGGGTCCAATACCAGTAAGGTAAGCCAGGGGCGGGGTTGTTACCCGTATAGTAGGAGCCGTCTCCACCTCCACCGATGCCACCTGGTGATCCCATCGGCCACAAATTATTACCAATTTGACCACCGTCTTTACCACCACCACCGCCCGCGGCATAGTAAACCACTTGTCCTGTGATGTTATTGGCAATACCAGCACCGCCATTACCACCACTATTACTAGATGTTCCTATTGGATTGCCCCATGGATTACCCGGCGTGGTTGTATAAGTCGGAGTTCCGCCGGCTCCACCACCACCACCGGATTGCCAATAGGCATAACAGCCATTTTGACACCAAGGTGAATTGAAGACCAGAGTTGCGTTACCACCAGCGGAGCCTTGACCTAATGTCCCCATAGTGCCATGCTGATCCCAATTATTAATCGCATTACCACCCGCAGAGCCACCAGTCTGACCTGGCATCCAACAACAGCCATTACCATTTGGACCAAGGAGACCTCCGCCACCACCACCACCCAATGCAGTATTTTGGGCGAATTGTGAATTACCGCCATTGTTACCTGAACAGTACGATGAATTACAACCGTTGTTTCCACCCGTTCCGACAATCACCTGATAGGCTTGCCCATTACCAACAGCGATACCTGAAAGATACTGAACACCACCTCCGCCACCACCACCCATACCACCTGCTCCACCACCACCAACTAGTAGAGCATTAATGGCTGCGTCATATGGTGCAGTCCAAGTGTAAGTATCTGTATTCGAGTCATAGTCTACCTGTACGCCAGCTGGAGCTGCACTACCCGATCCAACGACATAATTAACGCCCTGATAACGATAGTCACCACGCCCTAAGAATTGTAGGATCGCTTGATACACTCGATCGCCCAACACATTACCATTGATCGTTATGTTGCCATTAGTTGAATTAAAACTCGTATGATCAATCAAATTTACGTCACCGTTATAGGTCTGATGACCGGTGGTATTTATTGTGCCGCCAATCAAAGATACACCATTCACGGTTAATGACAATAATGGTCTTAAGCCACCAAGCTCCCCACGTATAGTGGATGTTCCGGAGGGTGAGAGTACCATCGTATGTGTGCCACTGACCACATCATTGATCGTTGAATAAAAACTAATCGAATTACCATTTTGAGTTTCAAATACAGCATTAGAGGCAATTTGAACAGGTCCGTTAAATACTTGTGAGCCATCCGTATTTAAAACACCACCAATCGTTGCAGGGCCATTGACGGTAATGTTATCAACCTTAAGAAGATTACCTCCCGTGAAGACAAATCCACCTAAAACCAAGTTCTGATTAGTGCCTAAATCAAAAGTACCACCGAGTACTTGTAATGCGCTTAAATAGATGGTTCGAGTACCATCATCTGGTGCTAAGATTTTTCCAGCAGTTACTCCAACAAAATTACCATATGAATTGGTTTGCGTTAATGTCAGCGTGCTTGTTCCACCTTTAATAAAACCTTGTGTACCCGTCAAACGAATTGCATTTAAAGCAAAGTTGGTGTTGGTGTTAACAGTCAACACTCCAAGCGATTGGAATTGTGTGGCAATACCAATTGGATTAGCGTTACTGTTCAAGACATTTAAAGTCAGGCTTGGTGTGTTCTGTATTTGTAAGGCAACGATACCTGAGCCACCATTTTGATTACCGTTATTTTGTTGTGAACAACACCATAATCCACCACCGCCACCACCACCGGTATTAGCAGCTCCAGCAGTTGGCTGAATCCAAGTATTCGCTGGTATGCCAGTAGCTGGATTAGGTCCAGAATAATAAGCTCCATTACCTCCACCACCGAGTCCACCCAAAGTGCCTAAAGGCCATTGATTTGGTCCAACTTGTCCACCGTCAAGGCCACCGCCACCACCACCGCCGTAGTAAACCGTCGTGCCAGTAATGTTACTTGCTAAACCTATGCCACCATTACCTGTTGCATTCGTAGATACGACTGTTGGTTGACCCCAAGGATTGTTGTTGCCGGACTGACCTGGCCATGTAGCAGTAACAGGTGCAGTAGGAGTGCCACCTGCACCACCACCGCCACCAGCTTGCCAATATCCATAGCAGCATTGGAAATTATTCGCTGTGTTGTAAGTCCATACTAAAGTACTACCGCCACCAGCATTTCCTTGACCAGGTGTTCCAGCACCACCTTGTCTATTCCAATCAATAGATGAACCACCGCCAGAGCCTCCCGCATTACCAGCCATCCAACAACAACCAGAATAATTAGAGCCATATAAACTTGCACCACCACCACCACCGATTGCAACGAGGCTGCCAAACTGAGAGTTACCACCATTGCCACCAGGTAAAGCTGCATCATTAGGTCTTGTTCCACCCGCACCAACAATGACGGTATAAATCGAACCAGCGTCTAAAGTGAAGTTGTTATTAATAATTACACCACCACCACCGCCACCACCGATACCACCTGCTCCACCGCCACCAACTAACAAGATTTGCGCAGTACCAACAAACTGTGTACCAAAGGAATATTGTCTATTTGCTGCATATGTCAAGCTAAGGCCACCACCTAAATTAATAGCATTCGTGGCACCAGCAGTCATCGTTTGGCCATTATTTAAAACGTATTGACCATTACCTAGGAATTGCAAAGCAGCACTAAAACCAATAATTTTTCCACCAAAATAAACATTACCAGTGGCACTAGTTAAGGTCGTATCTGCCCATAAAATCACATCATTGTTATACGTTTGATTACCAATCGATGAAATACTAGAGCCTAAATATGCCTGCCCTGTCACCGTCACAGATTGTGCATTCGTGATAGAACTATTGGCATAGGTAGTTAAATTGTTGATCGTTAAATCTTGTGGATTAGACGCATCTAGGGCCAAACCACCACCTTGCAATACAAGCGTATCAATCGATAACGTATTACTTGGTGAATTAATTAATGAAAGAGTTCCACCCATGACCGTAATCGTATGGGCGTAATTACTGAGTCCACTAATAGTGACTTTACCTGTTCCCCCAGTGGTTAAACCTGTGGTATTTGCATTTGTGACAATACCCGTAGATAGAGTTTGGTCGTTACGATTAGTAAATATCGATAAGGTACCAATGTTATTGAATACCTTACCTGCAGCAAAATTAATCAGTCCAGTATTGGTTGTAATGGCAAGATTTGCTCTTGAGAAAGATGCCAAAGCTCCATTCAGAATAACAATACCAGAACCACCTGCACTATACTTTCCGTCAGAACAACACCACCACGTTCCACCGCCACCGCCTCCAGTATTAGCTACTCCGGGAGTCTGAGGTACCCATTGAGATCCGTTATAGTAACCACCATTTCCACCGCCGCCGTTACCACCGAGTGAAACCCCAGGGAAGACATTCGGCGCACTTTGGCCAGAATCTTTACCACCGCCACCACCACCACCGTAATAGACTTGTGTTCCTGTAATAGAACTTGCATAACCTACACCACCATTACCGATAGATCCACTACCAGCGTAATTAGTATTGCCAGAATTTTGCGCATTAGGAACATAAGTTGGGGAGGCTCCGGCACCACCGCCACCACCTGCTTGCCAATATTGATAGCCATTTGAATCGTTCCGAACAACTACACCTTGACCGCCAGCATATCCCTGACCAGTTGTTCCTGAACCACCAATATTATTCCAACCGTAATAACTACCGCCACCGCCTGAACCACCAGAGTTTCCTGGGTTGTTATTCCAACAACATTGAGTTCCATCTGCACTCCATGCAGAGCCACCGCCACCGCCGCCAAATGCTTTAAGAGTCCCAAATTGAGAGAACCCACCATTACCGCCAGGGTGTGCTTGGTCGTTTGGAGCGAGTCCACCGGCACCAACTACGATAGAGTAAGATCCCACAGTCAACGTATCTGTAGTTGCAATGACTCCACCTCCTCCACCACCGCCAACTCCACCAGCACCTCCACCTCCCACCACTAACAATTGCACAGCACTGGCGTCTACATTATCCCAGGTGTATTTTCCAGCAGTTGAGTTGTATGCCAAACTTATTCCTGATGCTGGATTAGTTGAAGTATTAAAGCTTGCACCATTAATCGAGTAGTTACCGCCCCCTAAGAATTGCAAAACAGTATTTTTAAAGCCAGTGACATTGCCATTGAAATTAACATTCCCAGTAACTGTTGACATAGAAACATTATTTAAAACACTTTGTGTATTCGTTAAAGTTAAATCATTGTTGTAGGTTTGATCTCCAATGGTACTAATCGATGTTCCAATGGTTGTAATTCCATTAACCGTCAAACTACCAATTGGTTGATTAGATCCAATTGCACCGTTCAGAGTGATTGCACCACTTGACTCAAGATCAAGTACTACTCGATGTCCACCATAATTAAAATATGGTCCAACAGTAGTCAAAACCAAGTTACTTAAACCAGCCTGTAAATCATCTACAGACGAGTTAATCATTATTTGACTTCTTGAGCCAGTTGTCTGTATGAGCGTATCACCACTTAACAACATATTGCCGTTATAGGTTTGTGAACCAGGGGTAATAATGCTGCCACTGAGCGATGCAAGTTGATTGACTAATAAGCTATTTAAGCCAAGTAAATGAGCTCCTGAATCCATGAATAAAGAATTGATGGTTAAATCAACCAAACTTGGATTACGTAAATCAAATGTTGAACCATTGTTGATGGTCAAGGAGTTCATCACTAGACCTGTATCAGTTCCATGATCTGCAATGACACTACCACCATTAATAATTAATGCGACAGATTTAGCAAATGCCGAACTAAAGCCCGACAGACTTAAAGTTCCAGTACCACCTTTGGTAAATAAAGTACTGTTAGCAATTTGATTAGCCGACAAACTAAATGCATTATTTGAGTTAACGGTTAAAGAACCTATTTGGAAACTCGCCGCAGGGTCTGCAGAAAATACTCCAGTTGAAGTACCTAAGCCAACATTAATTGTCAAAGTCGATAATTGGCGAACAATAATAATTCCTGAGCCGCCGTTTTGGCTACCCGTACCTTGTTGGACACAACACCAGAAGCCACCGCCGCCACCTCCTCCGGTATTCGCTGCTCCAGGAGTAGGCTGAATCCAAGTATTCGCAGGCACTCCAGAAACTGGATTAGGTCCTGAGTAATACGCGCCATTACCGCCACCACCAATACCTCCGATGGTACCTGGAGCCCACTGATTAGGTCCTACTTGACCACCATCAACACCACCGCCACCGCCACCACCGTAATAAACCGTTGTGCCTGTGATATTACTTGCTAATCCTGGCCCGCCATTACCTGTCGCATTCGTTGAAACGACAGTTGGTTGCCCCCAAGGATTATTGTTACCTGTTTGTCCGGGCCAAGTAGCAGTTACAGGGATAGTTGGTGATCCGCCTGCTCCACCACCACCACCGCCTTGCCAATAGTTATAGCAACACTGGAAATTATTGGCAAGGTTATATGTCCAAACCAAAGTACTACCCCCGCCTGCATAACCTTGACCAGGTGTACCAGCTCCACCCTGTATATTCCAGTTATTCGTTGAAGCGCCTCCGCCAGAACCTCCAGCACTACCCGGCATCCAACAGCAATTGTAGTTAGATGCATATAAGGATCCACCACCACCACCACCAATGGCAATTAAATTCCCAAACTGAGAGTTACCACCATTACCACCAGGCAATGCACCATCATTTGGTCGAGTACCGCCAGCACCAATTGTTGCGATGTATGAGGTGTATGGAGCAAGGAGTGTTGAAACCAAGTTCACACCGCCGCCACCACCGCCACCAAGACCACCAGCACCACCGCCACCTACAATCAAGATCGATACTGCATTTAATGAAGAGTTCGTGACATTAAATTGATTATTAGCATACGCAATACCCATTCCCAAACCAGAGATATTTGTTGCAGTGGCATTCGCAGTTCCTGAAACCACATTACCTGCAACTGAATATTCGAAATTACCGTTGTCCAGGAGTTTTAAATAATTCGTTTGATTACTGTACTCAGTTAATCCACCTGCAAAATGAATGCTTCCGGTTGTACTCGTTAAAACCATATTGGCACCAACACGCACAGATTGTGTTGCATCGGTACTGTTATATTGTTGATCGCCAGTGGTTGTAATATTCGAGCGAAGTATCGCATTGCCAGCAACAATTAAATTATTCACCTTGGTGATGACGCTATTTAAACCCAAAGTGAAAGTACCACCTACTGTCAAATTGACAGGCGCATTCGCATAAACTAAATTGACCGTGGCGCCAGCTGGTTGATCATTACCCACTGCAAAATTCATTACCTGAATCGTGGCTCCACTGGTATTCAGATTCATTACACCACTATTAGTAATAATGGAACCAGTACTGTAATTACCAATGTTATTGATAGTGATAGTGTTGGTATTGAGTTTAGTCAGTCCTGAAATTCCACTTATTTGACTGAAGTTCAGCGTCTTATCAGATGGTGTATCTAAAGTTAAGATGCGTCCTGAAGTATCTTGAGTAAAGGTCCCGAAAAGTAGGTTTCCAGATAGGTTCTTCAAACTTACATTACCATTTAACTGCACATCGTTAAATGACTGACCTAATGCCGTAGTGATGTTTCCATAAAGTTTAGATGTGCCGCTTACACTAATCGTTTTTATACCTTGTTGTGTCACTCCCTGAGGATTCAGGAACGCGGCTCCAATCGACTTTGCAGAAAAATTACCATTTACTGTGATGGAATCGGTACCTAATTGATTAATATCAAAATGAGAGTCATTTACTGCGGCACCAAAATTGACATAAGAACTATGACCCGCAGTAAATATTGGGCTTCCTGTTAAGGTCATCACTCCGGAGTAAGTTTGACCATAATCAGAAGTTACGCTGCCACCAATTGCAGTTGTTCCATTTACAACTAACCCTGTTGAATTTGAAATATTCAAGAAGGCACCGGTAGGTAATACCAAATTATTCATCACGACTTGATGATTGGTCCCTACTAAATTTAAAGTACCGGCTAATATGGATATATCTTGTCCAAAGTTACTAACACCGGTAATTGATAAAGCACCTGTACCATCTTTAATAATTCTTAAAACATCAGAGATCTGACTTACAGCAATCGTCGATGGTGTATTTGAATTGACCTTATAGCCAAACTCGTTTATGTGTGAAACACTTCCAGAAATACCTGCTTGACCAGAATTGCTTGATAAATATAGGCTAGCTCTGCCATGGGGAACTGGCACATCAAGAATCACAATTCCAGATCCACCAGAGCCAGCATTGCCACAACACCAATAGCTACCTCCACCACCGCTACCCGTATTTGCTAATCCTGAGGTTGGCGGTATCCAAGAACCGTTGCCGTTGTAATACGTTCCGTTACCGCCACCACCAATACCACCTAGAGAGGCTGTTGGCCAAGAATTATTGCCATTCTGTCCACCATCTTTACCGCCAGCACCACCAGCGCCGTAATACTGTGTAGTTCCTGTGATACTACTCGCCGCACCAGGACCACCATCTCCAACATTGGAATTAGATGCCCAACCACCCCAAGTATTACCATTCACAATGAATGGGAGCGGCGCTGGACCTGTTCCACCAGCTCCACCGCCACCGCCAGCTTGCCAGTAGCCCCATACTTGACCAAAACTATTTGACGTGCCAACCGTAATCGAATTACTGCCGTTGAAGCCTTGACCAGAAGATCCTAGGCCACCTGGATTAGATGTGTAAAAAGATGCGCCACCACCGGAGCCACCGCTATTACCACCAAACCAACAACATTGTGAGCCGTCAAAACTATAGGGACCACCGCCACCGCCGCCGCCTTTAGCGATCAAGGCATCAAATTGAGAGTTGCCACCATTACCACCAGTTCTGCCACAACAATTAGGTACAAGACCTCCCGCACCCACAATGACTTGGTATTGAGAACCGGCAACCGTTGCGTAATGATTGACAGGGATAACGCCGCCACCGCCTCCACCACCCATACTTCCGGCACCACCACCACCAACAATTAGAGCATTGATGTTAGCGTCGTAATTGGCTGTCCAAGTATATTGATCTAAAGTTGAATCATAAGTAACTTGCACTCCTGGAGCCTGAGTTCCAGTACCGGCTTGATAAACTGTATAAATGGAATTATTATTAACACCCAGTGTTTGATATGCGTATGACCCATTACCTAGGAACTGAATAATGCCTGGATAAAAGGCATCACCCAAGACATTGCCATTGATTTGAATGTTTCCTGTAGAGGCATTCATGGCAGTATCAGCGGTCAAGCGGATGTCTCCGTTATAGGTCTGATTTCCAATCGTATTGATTGTCCCTCCAATCGATGACGGACCATTGATTGTTAATGATTGAAGAGCAAAATTTCCACCGATCACACCATTCAGGTTCACCATTCCGGTAGAGCTCACTCCAGAATTTAGAGTCAGCGTATGCGCTCCAGAAACTACATCATCAATCGTTGAGTTGAAGGTGATTGGAGCAACGCCGGAAGTTTGAACCGTGACATTCGAAGAAATTTGCACAGGACCACTATAAGTCTGTGAACCTGAGGTACTGATAGTTCCACTTAATGATGCAAGACCGCTCACATTTAAATTATTAATATGTAATAAGTTTCCGCCATTAACCATGGTAAAACTACCAAGATTTAAGTCTTGCCCACCAGTGGTACCAAGATCAAATGTGCCACCATTTGATAGATACAAAGATCCCATGGTTAGTGGGCCACTTAATCCAGGAGTAACAATCGTGCCGCCTAAAACACTAATGGCTCCAGCATAAGAGGTAATGTTATTGAGGGTTAATGTGCCCGATCCCATCTTCGCCAAACCAGCAGAACTAGCAATTTGATTTGCTGCGTTAAGGCTAAAGTTCGCACTCGTATTCACAGTCAAAATACCGATATGACTGAAGTTAGTGCCAGTCAACATGCCTGAATAGTTAGTTGAAGGTTGTGCGGTAATCGTGAGGTTTGGCGCTATACCAATATTTAGAACAACGATTCCTGATCCACCACTCGATGCATTACAACACCACCATCCACCGCCACCGCCACCCCCAGTATTTGGGGCACCAGGTGTTGAAGAAATCCATTGCCATGGGGAAGCGTTCGTCGGATTTGGGCCGGTGTTATAGCCACCATTACCGCCACCACCTAAACCACCGACAGTCCCAGGGTTAGTCCAATCAGGAGATCCGCCACCACCACCACCACCATAATAAGTTGGTGTGCCTGTAATGTTGGAACGAAGCCCAATACCACCATTACCCGTTTGATTACTCGATGTGTAATTGGAGCCGGTATTCACAGGCGAGCCACCAGCACCACCACCACCGCCAGCTAACCAATATTGACCATAAGGCCCATTGCCGATTGTCGATGGTCCACCACTATATCCTTGACCAGGAACACCCGATCCTCCTTGGGTCCAATTCCAGAAAGAGCCACCACCACCTGAGCCACCAGCAAAGCCCGACATCCAGCAACAACCTTGACCATTTTGACCTATAACACTACCACCACCGCCACCACCAAAAGCAATTAGTTGTGTTCCAAATTGAGAGTTACCGCCATTACTTCCAGAGCAATATCCACCACAACTTGTGTTACCACCAGCACCAACGATCACTGTATATTGGGTGTTTCCGTTGATAGAGAAGTTCGTCAGCAGAACGCCGCCTCCGCCACCACCGCCGAGAGCTCCAGCACCGCCACCACCAACTAATAAGGCAATACCATCGCTACTAAATGCTGATTTAAATCCATACTGCCCTAATACAGAGTCATAAGATAGAAGGAAGCCACCTGGCAAAGTGAAAGGTGTAGTTACATTTCCATTTGTATTATTTCCGTTTGGATCTTGGAAAATATAGTCGCCATTACCTAAGAACTGTAATGTAGAAATATATCCAAGAACTTTGCCGCCAAATACAACGTTACCAGTGGTACTTGTTAGGGTTGTATTACTCCACAAGGTCACATCATTTGCGTAATACTGATCACCAGTTGACGTAATACTTGAACCTAAGTTAGCAACACCGTTCACTGTTACCGACTTAGCGTTTGTGATTGGACTATTGGCATAGGTGGATAAATTATTCACAACTAAATCTTGTGGGTGGGCTGCATCGAGTGCGAGACCACCACCATTTAAGACTAAAGTATCAAGATTTAAAAGGTTACTTGGTGAATTAATAATGGATAAAGTTCCTCCGGTAACACTTAAAGGATTTACATAATTGCCTAACCCATTAATGACATAGGTATCTGTCCCACCTTTTGTAAAGCTTGTTGTCGAGAGGACAAGGCTAAGAGGAACATTCACTGGAGTCGAAGACCCAGAACTAGAAGATAAGGAAAGTTTATTGATATTTGAGATGTTCTCAATACCAATGATAGCTTTACCACTATTGATGGTTAAATCGGCAGCTTGACCATAGGTTGGTCTAGCAACAATGACAGTACCTGAACCACCGCTACCAGCTCCAGGACCATTCCAACAACATACAATAGGCCCCGCACCACCGCCACCACCAGTGTTTGCTTGTCCAGGTAAGCCTGCTACCCAGTTTGCAGAATTTCCTTGATCGCCAGGGTTGCCAGTGATGTAACCACCAGCTCCACCACCACCTAAGCCGCCAGTAGATATCGCGGTTGGCGGAGGATTACTTCCCCAATCATAAAATGGCGATGCACCGCCACCACCACCATAGTAGGTGGTTGTTCCTGTAATGTTGCTAGCAATACCAGAACCTCCATTACCCGAATTTGCATTGGAAACATTCGCGCCATTCGTTGGAATGACTGGTGAGCTACCTGCTCCGCCACCACCGCCGCCCATCCAATATTGACCATTGACCCAAGTTGAAGATGCGCCAGCATTACCTTGATTTAAAGTACCTAATCCAGAAGTTCCAGGATGACCGTTCCAGCCCCAGTTGTACCATTGAACAGATGATCCACCTCCTGAGCCACCGTCGCTTCCACCACCCCAACAACAGCCTCCGCCACCACCGCCACCGATAGCAACGATTGATGAGCCAAATTGTGAATTACCACCATTTTGACCCTGACTACCAGGCCAACCATTTGGATCAAAATAGCCGCCAGCCCCAACACGGATGGTATAAGTTGTATTCGGTGCGAGGGATATTCGAGGATTGAATAAAACACCACCGCCACCGCCGCCGCCACCTGAACCACCGCCAGCTCCACCACCTGCAACAGCAAGAACTTTAACTACATCAAAATAAGACGGTAACCATTGATAAGTGCCAGCATTGGTATCAAAAGTCACATTAGCTATTTGCGAATTACTGAACGAAGTTGTATCCGCGGTATAGGTAATGCCTTGATAAATGTAGTCACCATTTCCTAAGAACTGAATCAAATCTCTTGGAGTAACCGATGCAGCATTTCCGGTGACGTTCGCCATGAACTGAACGTCACCATTCACGGTGTTGATCGTAACTGCATCTAAGAGTAGGACACTATTGTGATAAATCTGATCTCCAATCGTATTGATCGAGGTTGTCAAGTTTGCTGTTCCGTACACATTCAAACTTGCAAATGGGTTCGAAGAACCAATTGGGGCAAACACATTGATTGCTGAAGTTCCTGCAGAGATAATCAAGTTGTGCGCATCAGCAGTCAATGGGGCATCATCAACTGTTGAATTAAATGTGATTGGACTATTTTGTGTAACGATGTATAAGCACGAACCATTCGGGCATTGAGGACTTATTGTCTTGAATGGCACAGAAGCTGCATTTGTTTTTGTAAAGATAACGGGGCTATCAAACTCAATTGCACCGAGTGGGTTGTTATAGCCTATCGAGTCACCAATTAAGGTCGTACCTGTTCCAGAGTTCAGAGTTAATGAGTTAACTCCAACACCTGCGTTAGATGTATCAATAGTTGATGTAAAGGTAATCGTGGCACAACTCACAGGTGTTGTACAACCGTATGGTGCATTTGCAGAAATAATACTTACAGGACCATATAACTGCACTGGACCATCAAAAGTAAGCGATTTGAACACATTCACTGAACCAATATTTCCAGTTAAGGCGATTCCGCCACCACCATGAATGACTAAGTTCGTATTACCCGTTTGATTCCAAGAATATGCATCATCAATTGTTTCACCAAAACCAATGATTGATGGTGTAGATAAGGTTAATGTACTTCCCCACTGCACTGATCCGTTGACTTGAACAGCTTTAGCGTAAGTTTGATTACCGTTCGTAATAATATCTTTGGTAATAAAGGCTGGACTCAAAATCGTCAGATTACGAATTGGGCTTAAATTACCAACTGATTCATACAAATACACTGGTTGTGTTCCAGCATCAAGTGTGAGGCTATGGCCCAACTGCCCCTGAGCAACGACCGATTCGTTCACGGATGAATACATATAGATTGGGGCAGTTTGAGTTGTCATAGTGGTATCACCTGACAAGAACAAATTCGTTACGTTATATTGCTGATAACCAGTTGTATTGATAGAGCCCTTGGTAAATAGGCTATCACCAGTAACAATCAAACTATTAAGTGGCGTTGTTCCGCCAACTGAGCCACCCAGTGAAACTGCTGCAGGATATTGTGTGGACAAGCTAAGTTGATTACATCCACTACAAAAATCATCAACAGTAGAGCCAAAAATGATGTATCCACCATAATTACTACTCAGGCTTGGGTTGTTATTGATAACGACTGGGCCGTTATAGCGTTGATTAGCTGAGGTAGTGATATTGGCCGCAACATTGATCAAAGCACCCTGAACAAACAACTCACTAGCAATTCCGCCTAAGGAAATATTCTGATTGATATTCACTGTGCCAACGGCTTTTAAGGTTAAAGAGCCATCATGTGAGTTGATCGGAGCATTGACAGTAATGTCACCGTTTCCAGAGCCCGAACTTCCGATTGTGGTGATGGTAATGATTTGACCAAGGTTTAAAGCTCTGACGAGATTGTCAACATTGATGATTGAGGTGCTACTAGAATTTGGGGAGTACAGCTGATCGGAGGTGGGGGTTGCTTCTGAATTACGGCCTGTTGCAAAACTATTTAGAACATTGTAGGAGATATTAGTTGCTAAATCTGAGTCGTAGGAAATAATAATATCGGTTGGGTCAAGCAGCCATATTCCGCCACGACCTGCATTAATAGCTGATAATAAATGTAGAGTATGTCCTGATGTTTCAATATATCCACCAGGGCCATTTATAGAAAATGCATTAATCGTTGATTGATTATCGATGCTTGTAATAATAGAAAAAGGCAATGTGCCATATTGTGCATCATTGCCTATTTTGATTACTCCCCCGACTGTGTTACCTATTGCCTGAATATTAGCCGCAACTAAATTCGTGCTTAACAGTCCTGAGATGTTAATTGCTCCACCACGACCGTTTCCACCATTCGTTTGAATTAATGCATTTTCAATTGCCACACTTCCTTGAGTCGATATTAAAGTAATCGATCCACCATTATCACCATCGGAGATAATCGAAGCATATGGACCAACATAAACAAGGTGAGTACCACTAACTAAAATCTTTGCACCATTATTATCAGTAGTGCTATTTTGAGCGCTAAGAGTATTTACTGAATTCGTACTACTAGATCCACGAGCAGAACCATTAACCGATCCTAAAATTCGAATAATAGCACCGGCTAAATTAATTTGAGAATTACTACCCTCTCCCACATTTATTGAACCACGCGAATTAATCGCAACCATGGTGGCTTGAATATCTACTGATGAAGATTGAATATGACTATCGATGGTAATACTTCCAAGAGCATTTAAACTTAAAGTTGTATTTGAACTATGACTAATAATATCGGCATTAGTTTGAATAATAATATTATTTGAAGAATTATTAATAATATTAACTACATTAATATTATTTGAATTAATATTATCTTTTAATTGATTCATATTGCCAGCATTGATGGTCACATTGGAAGTTCCCAATGCTTGAGAGACGACGTTAGCTGCAACGGTATCAATGGTCATAGCAGGTGTGTTCACAATCCAATTACCAACTATTCCCATTGGTGCAGAGGTATCTACCCGGAGTGTATTTGCCATCACAACTGTGCCAGAAGATCCAGTTGTGATTGTTCCGCCATTACCACCCAACTGCCCACCTTTAGCATTCAAGAGTCCTGCCAAAGTAGTGGTTACTGTAGACCAAATATTGATCGATCCACCATTGCCAAATTTAGTTGCTGAGACATCAACCACTGCTCCTGCAGCAACATTGACCGTTTGCGCCTGGAGTAGTGACTGTGCTGGATTAGATGAACTCGTACCAATATTTATAGTTCCACCACCCTGTGTTCCAGTCGCGGTTGTTGTTGATTTTCCACTTAAATTAATTTGGTTACCGGTTAAGGTAATTGTTCCACCTACCCCAGCTAGAGAAGTATTTGTCGTGCTAGATGATGAGCTAGATGAGCTTGTTGTTGGTGCGTTAGAAGTATTCTGGGAATTTATTGGCTGGGATACAGCTACAGGATTACTCGTGGTTGAAACACTTGTAGGAACTGAAACAGTTGCTGGTGCTGAAGTTGGAACCGAAACAGTAACTGCGGGAGAAGCAACTTCAGAAGTTGTTGAATTTGCTGAGATTGTTCCTGATTGATTGATTGTACCTGCAGTTAATGTCACCACCCCACCCTGGACATTAACGCCATCAGCAGCAACGGTGCCGGTATTTTTAATCACTGAACCTAACAAAGCATTTGCTGAGTTGGCTGCAATAATGACTTGACCGCCATTGACCTGAATCAATCTTTTATTTGAAATCAATGAGTTAATCACTGAGGCATCGACAGAAACTTTCACAAGTTGATGCTCAGAAAAAGTTAAAGTTACTTTCTGACCACTCACTAGTGCAACAGCATTTTGACCTGACAAAGTAGCTAAAATAGCCCCTTCGTTTCTGACTTCCGGAGCCATCAAAGCAATAAATCCTTTTACATCTCTAACCGTGATACGACCTTGGTTAACTACCGCTCCAGTTGTTCCACCTGAAAATGACATTGAGTCCTTTCCAGCCATGAATTCATCATTAGAAATATTCATCGTCGTAGCTACCATGCCACCTACATTGACCTCTGCACTCTTACCAAATACAACGCCGTTTGGATTAACAAAAACAACGTTACCATTTGAATTTACAGCACCATTAATCATGGATGGTGTGGCGCTATTAACACGATTAAGAGTTGCCGATCCGGCGTTCGGCTGATTAAAGTTCACCGTATTACCTTTTGCAACATCGAAAGAAGACCAACTTACGACAGCTCGCTGAGAGGACTGATTAACGTTCACAGTAGTGCTATTAGGTTGTGAAATAGTCGCCTGCCCTGCTTCAACTTTGCCTCCAGTTGGTAATGGTGCGGCAAAACTATATGAACTTAACAAAACAGTTAAAGCGGCAAAATTAACTATAGACTTTGTCTTACAAAATTGAATTGCAGAAAGATCAATTGCAAGATGAGATGGCTCAGAAAAAGAATGCAAAAGTCCCTGCCAGCCATAGCTGTAGGGCTTTTTCGGTCTATCAAAAAAATTCTTTTTCAAAAAATTAAACGCTTGGACAAATGTTGAATTCAAACTATACACTAACTATACACTATTTGTAAGATTTTGACATTTTTTTTGTAAGAATTTATTACATATTTATATGTAAATATACTTTATATATTGATTATAAATATCATAATCAATAATGATAGGATATCTTTAAGCTCACTAAAGTAGTAATTGGAGATAAAAGTTGCAAGAGTTGAAATGAAAGATACTTGATCAAGTTAATTAGTAAGTGAATATCAAATTATTAATCGATTTGATGCAATGTATTTTTTTGTTATGAGATGAAATTAAGTATCCCCTAAAAAAAATACTATTTAAAAATAAAAAGCTTTGATAATATTTTTGTTAATTCATTTAAAAGCTAATTAGTTTGTGTATATTTTACGCAATAATAAAAATCCATATAATGTTTAAATAAATTATTCAATACTCTCATTTAATATATTTATATGTTAATAGAACTAAAGTTATTTATACCTATTTTAAATACATTAAATAAAACAATCTTTATGCTTTCTATTGATTTAATTTTAATATGACTAATCATTTATATAAAAAGAGGAAAGTAAGAAATAATAAATAAAAAAAAATAATCGTAAATATTTTATTAATTTTTAAAGTTAATCTTTAAATGACCAATTTATGGATTAATGATTTATAAAATAACTATCCTAAAGGAAAAAATAAAAGATTAATACAACTTATATTGGGATTTATTAATCATAGTCACTTATAAGTTTAATTAGTTCATAGGAGATTACTTTAGTAATTTTGATTTTAAGAATATTTGGGCTTTATTGAGATAGCTATAAACTATGCAAATGAGATGGTCCCGTTTATATCGAATTAGTAATATAAGTGAATGAACAAATTGTATATATTGAATATTCGTCTCTATATATATCAACTGCTGCTAACCCCAACTTTGTAATTCTTCTTTTCAATATTTTTAAAAATAGTGGAACAATTGATAGGTGTTACAGTTGCTTGATGAAAATACTTATTCTATACATGGCCCTTCTTGCACTTGTTGGATGTAGTAAAAATATAGCAAATGAAAAGATTTCACTATCGTGTAAAGGTATCTTTACCTCAGTTTTAACAAAAAATGACGGTACTCAAGTGGAGTCCCCGCCTAAAGAAGTTAACGCTTTGATGACGGTCACCTATGTTCCTGTATCTACTTCAAATGATCCAAATAAATATAGTGATGTCTGGCTCATTGAGTCTGATGATCCTGATTTTTCATTTATCACCTATAACCATCGTAGTGAAAATGATGTAAAACATATGTCGGTTGTAGTGGATGAGAAAAACATCCGTGTCAATGGATCTCACTTAACAAAAGGACGCGATAAGACGGTTAAGGTTTTAATCAACCGTGCTTCTGGTGAAATGACTAAGCAAGAAATCAATTTCCTACCAGAGTTCATCAATCCGCAAATTTCTGAGTACAAAGGTATTTGTCAAAACCTAACAAAATAAGTTTTGAAGATTGTTGAACTGACGTGTTTGATTCAATATCTCCATCTTGTATGGACTTTGCATCATTGGTTAATTGGGTACTTTAAAAAATAGTTGCTTCGTCGTGTTTTTTGGATATGATAGATACTACATTTATAAAAGCACTAACAACAATTGCTCGTGGTTTCTGTGCGAGTCTTGTATGTAGGTGTATGACAAAGGAGACAGAAGTTACATGAGTAAAGATCCACGTGTTGAGTCTGCTATTGCCCATTGGGCACCACGCTTTGTATCGAACGGTATTTTATTGACCGATTTTCAAGAAGTAACTCAAGGAATTGATCGCTGGGAAGATTGGACTAGTGCTTGGAGTAAAAGAGCCCTTGTCCACGAAAATCTCGGAAAAGAGGCCCTAGAGCAACAATTTTTCTTAAGTGCGAGTGAGCATTTATCGCGCGCTGCGGTGTATTATCATTTTGCCAAATTTGTATCTGTTCATGATATCGGTGAGATGCGAGCAGCTCACATGAAAGCAGTTGAATGTAAACAATTAGCATTGCCCCACATGCGCCCTCCTGCAATACGCGTTGAAATTCCTTATTTAGGAAAGACTTTAGCTGGTTTCTTACGCTTGCCTCATAGTGCCAACAACGGAACAGCAAATAATCAGCAAAAACCACCGGTACTCATTATGGTCCCTGGTCTGGACTCAGCTAAAGAAGAGCTTGAAGCTTATGAGCTCCCCTTTTTAGCACGTGGTATGGCCACTTTATTAGTCGATGGTCCAGGCCAAGGTGAAGCTGAATATGATTTCCCGATTCGTGGTGATTATGAGGTACCAGTCAAGGCAATGGTCGACTGGTTGATGCAAAGAGATGATATTGACCATACTCGGATTGGTTTATGGGGTGTGAGCTTAGGTGGCTACTACGCTCCTCGTGCTGCTGCTTTTGAAAAACGCTTGAAAGCTTGTATTGGTCTTGCGGGGCCTTATGATTTTTCTGATACTTGGGAGCAATTGCCACCACTTACTCGAGAGGCTTTTCGGGTCAGAAGTCATTTAGCAACGGAAGCGCAGGCAAAAGAATATAGTCGAACGCTAACGATGAAAAATGGCATTGCTCAACAAATTACATGCCCCTTGTTTTTAGTTACTGGTAAGTTAGATCGATTAATTCCTTGGCAAGATACCAAGCGAATGGCAGATGAGGCTTCTGGCCCAACAGAATTATTAATTGTCGAAGATGGTAACCATATTGCGAATAACCGCCCTTACCGATATCGTCATCGAACTGCAGATTGGATGGCTGAGCAATTAGGTTTGCCACGTATTTAATCATCTTTCAATAGGAAAAATATGACTCAATGGCGATTAACTAGCAATAAAGCAATACATTTAGCTTATGTTGTGTTGTTTAGTATTGGTCTTGGACTAACCCATTTAAACGGTTTTGCCCAAGCCTTTCCGAATAAACCCATCAAATTAATTTCTGGAGCAACGGCAGGTAGCGCCTCAGATATTATTGCTCGATCGATTGCAGAAAAATTACAGAATGAATTTGGCGTTTCTGTCATTGTCGAGAATAAGCCTGGAGCGGCTGGGACAGTTGCAATTCAGACGATTTTAAATTCCCCTGCAGATGGTCACTCAGTATTTGTGTATACGGGCGCGCACACGGTTTTGCCTCTAATCAACAAGGTTAGTTACGACCCAGTCAAAGATTTTTCTGCTGTGACACCTCTTGCTATCGTTCCAAACGTCATGGTTGTTTCACCAAATAAAGGCTATAAATCCGTCAAGGATGTCGTAGCAGCTGCTAAAGAAAAGCCGGGGCAACTCAATTATGCGTCGGCGGGGTTAGGTAGTGCTACGCATATGAGCGCAGAAAAATTTAAATTAGCAACCGGCATTGACGCGCTTCATGTGCCATACAAGGGTTCTCCAGAAGCAATTACTGAGACGATGACTGGGCGTATAGATTACTTTTTTGCGCCCTTAGTCTCAGCCTTGCCCATGATTAAATCGGGTAAATTAATTCCTTTAGCAGTGAGCACACCTAAGCGGTCGTCTCAATTACCGGACGTCCCGACATTAGCTGAGGCAGGTATTGCTAAATCAGAATATTTATTTTGGATTGGCATGTTGGTGTCTTCTAAAACGCCCCGCGACATTGTGAATAAATTAAATCAATCCACTTTAAAGGCACTGCAAGACAACGAGGTCAAGGAACGCTTGGTTAGTCTTGGAGCTGAAGCAATGCCTATGAGCCCTGAGCAGTTTGATCAATTAATTAAGGATGAACTCATTAGTAATGCGGCAGTCATTAAAGCCGCAGGGATTAAATCTGAGTAGGTTACCCGCATCCTAAGTGAT
>Ga0209188_1001058_pt1 | contig 23646 bp, 28 predicted proteins | sample C_130625_EF_Meta_FD_187307 | JGI IMG/M metagenome (GOLD analysis project Ga0209188, IMG submission 187307) | Freshwater microbial communities from Lake Croche, Canada to study carbon cycling - C_130625_EF_MetaG (SPAdes) (version 2) | ecosystem: Environmental > Aquatic > Freshwater > Lake... | reverse complement strand
CCCTCAACACGGTCCCATAGTCTCTTGGCCATAGTATGCATGTGGCCCTGCCAAGTGTTTTCGTCTTCGTCGTCGTCATCAATGTCGGGGGACCACATGAGCCTGTAGGTGCCGAACGCCAGATCGTACCCACCGGCCTTCATCTTAGCAATGAGTGCCTTGTCACACAGCGGTTTGTACACGCCGATATTGTAGAAGTAGTAGCGGCCGTCCCCACGAATCTTGAGCTCCGCGTCGACGTCGATAGGCGGCAGCTGTGTGTCCACCGCCTTCAACATGGCTTTGTTGATTGTGCGAACGAGAGCATGATCCAGGATGCCGAGCCCTGCCACCTTGAGCAAGATGATCTCGACTGGCAGGGCCGCGACACGGGCGGCCATTGCTCCAGAACGCGTCTTCATGATGACCCTTTGATGTAGAATCCCAGCACCTGTGGTGAAAGAGAGTATGGTGAAAGGGGTGTTGAATGTCAGATTGCCCCCTTCTCGCAGGCCCTAACCCCAGCAGCACAGGAATGCCTTCAAGGCTCCAGTTGCAGCCTAAAGCTCCGACGGCAACCGCAATTTCGCCCTCACGGCCCCAGCGTCCCTTTCGCCCCCCGTCGCCCCAACAGCATCTCTGCCAGCAACTACGGTATCGGGCTATGGCGGCGGACGGCGACACGCACCTTTTCAGGATAGTGAATCGCTGGTTGTGAGAGGGAATGTAGCCACTGCAGCCCAGCACCTGGGATCGGGGGGAAGAGACGTGGTGAAAGGGGTGCGGCTAAACCCTCGTCCTCCTGGCCCGGGTGTCCAGGCTCGGTGCCGAGCGTCTCTCTCTCTCACAATCACAACCACAACCGCACCCGCACCCGCACTCGGGCCTGAAAGACCAGAATCAAGGCGCTAGCCAGTTTCCGGAGGTGCGGAGGGAGTGCCATGGGGGCGGCAGCGCTCGGTTGTTGAAAGCAATGCCGGGGCCGCGAGGGCGAAATTGCGGACGCCGTCGGAGCTCTAGGGGGGCAGTGGGGCCCCGATTGCATGCCCGAGGCGGCGGGGTTGGGGCCTGAGGGATGGGCGCAATCTGGCATTTGCTTTCGCCGGCTCTAGGCCGCCTTTCAACAGACCCTCTTTCCTCTCTCTCTCTCCCGCCCTCTCTCTAATTTCACCACACACAGGAACAATGGAGACATCCAACATCCAAGACGATCGAACGTTTCAAGTCTACGCGGAGTACGCCAATGTTCGGAGCGTGTCGATGAAGGAGCAGTTCATCCTGCTGTCATGGGCGAACAAAGAGGCCAATGTGACCATCGACCGGATCGCTATTCGCCACGCCGAGCTGGTTATCGACGACAGCGATGGTATCGATATTGATATTGATAGCGGCGTCAACTACGACATCACCGACGCGCTCAAGTACCATCAGTCGCCGCTGCACCAGCGTCTGGGCTTCAGCAGCGAGGACACGGGTTCTTTCTCCGTGGCCCAGTACATCTGGATGGACGTTCTCAAGCCGGCGGTGGACGCCGAGATCCTCACCGCCATTCGCGACAATCCCAGTCATACATCCGCCAACTACTTCATCATGGCGCTGCTCAACGAGGTCAGCTATTTGGGCGGCCCGGACTCGCGGCTCATCGAGGACATCGTGCTGGTGCCGACGGTCAAGTTTGCCAAGACAGACAAGGGCCTGATCCGTCTGGAGTCGCTCCCGCACAACTTGTCTGAGGACCTGCCTCACCTGAAGTGCGCCGCGTTCATCATCGGCGACGATGGCGTCTCCAACTCGCTGTTTGCCGTCGCCGTCGGCGGGGAGAAGCTGAGCGACGGCTACGCCTTCGTATACGCTGACACGACGACGGACCGGCCGCTGTCTCGCAACGTGGACTACGTCGGGCACTACGTGGCGTCGGTACTTCGCAAGGCGCCATCGAAGATGCTGGACCACGTGCGGATCGCCATTCCCCCCGACACCGACAGCCATATGGCTATGATTTCCTGTGTCTCGGCTGCTATCAAGGCTGTTCTCGCTGATGACGGCGACGGCGACGGCGGCGCAGGAGACCTGGTGGACAAGATTACGGCCTCGCTAGGTACTGCCATCGCACCCGCCGAGGGCATTGAGCAAATGACAATGGCACACTTTGTCAACGAGCAGCTGGAGTTCATCAACAAAACGGATGCTGGTCCAGAGGACGACGATGCTGCGTGCGCCGCCTACATCAAGGACGTCTACCTTCCCATCATCCACTCCAAGTCCAAGAACAAGCTGTACAGCGAGCGGATGATCGCCGACGCCTGCAAGCTGGTGACGACGCCGATCCTACGCGCTAGCCTCTTCAAGCTCGGGGCCACCGGTCGCGTCAACGCGGCGTATCAACCGTACTACGGTCAGATGGAGAACTGGATCATGTGGAAGGTCGCCAAGATCTACAGCGACAAGAACATGAACAAGGCGGGCAAGGACACGAAGATCGTGGCCACGCTGACAGAAGACGTCATCAAGGCCAAGCTGACGCAGATCCTCGCCAAGGACAACACGACGCTGGAGCAGCTTCTGAGCGGCAAGGCGACGGGGCCGACATCTTCTATGAAGCGGACCCGGGCCGACATGAAAGGTAAGAAGCCGCGTACTGCGACCAGCGAGAACCCCGAGACCGAGGACCTGGAGAACCCCGAGAACTCGGGGACGACCGTCAGCGACATCCCCGCCACGGACCTGTTCACGGAGGCCGCGTTCATCGCCCACAAGCTCAAAAAGACGGCCGAGTACCAGGCGGCGCTGTTCGGGCGCCTGGAGATGCTGCTGCAAAACGTGCAAAAAAACAGCTGACTACATGGCCGCGAGCCCGAGCCTCCATCCCTCTCTCAAATCGCCTCCGTCATGCGGTCTGTCGAAGCCGCCGTGGGCGGCGACGGGGGTGTCATAGGCCTTTCCGGCAGCCTTACCCCCGCCTCTATGGCTCGCGTATTTGACGCAATGGGCCTCACCTCCGACTCTGTGTTGTTAGACGCCGGCGCCGGCATCGGTCGCCCCCTGGTTCAGGCTGCCGCGACGTACCGCCTTCCCGTCGCACTCGGCTACGAGTTTGACCCTATCAAAGTACAAAAGTCCGCCCCTTTCATAGAGCGTTGCCTTCGCGCCCTCATCCCCGACACCTTGACGGCTCGCCCCGGCACCGACGCCTCTTCCCATGTCATCGTGTTTGACAAAGACTTGGCCTCTATCCGCTCCAACACCCGCAACCACACCCGCACTATCACCCACGTCTTCTCTTTCTGGGAGGGTATCGCCCCCGACGCCCGCAAGGGTGTCGCTAGCATTTGCTGTGATTTGCCGGCGCTGGAACGCGTCGCCGTCGTCCAGCGGGGCATGCGTTTGGCCGATCCCGTTGAAAGCATGCGGGGTTACGGCTTTCCCCGGCTTCGCCTGGTGAATGAGTTTAGCGTCACAAGCGTCGGCAGCGGCCGGCAATACGTGGCGTATGTGTTTTTATCAGTAAGCAACTGAAATACATCAGCACTTAAGTCTGAAAGGATTTATATTATAAAATGTCAGTGGCAGCAACAGATCCGTACAAGGAATCGGATGCAAAGACTTTCCTTGCTTTATGGAAAGCAGAAGGGCTTGTAACAAAGTCATCAGCAAATGGTTACATTGCTACGGAGGAGCTTATTAATCATTATCTAAATACGGATGATCGTAATGACTTTTTGAAAAAACAACAAGCTCTCAATCAGTTATCATCAAAATATCGTACATGTTGTAACCCATATCAAGCGCTCTATTTATTGGATTCTTTGTATAGTGTATTCAAAAAAGAATACATTGCTAAGCATCGTTCAGTACTATCTGATAATGCATTTATGGCATTTTTGACAGCAGTTTCTGCTGAGGTACCCCGAAAAACTTACACCAGACCAGAAAAACCGGTACAACTTCGTTTGGCCAATTCAATTGGAGGAAGGATGGAGGTTCCATGCGAATTAGGGGTAATTGATATCGTTGATGATACACGGAAGGAAATAATAGAGGTGAAAGAACTCGGAACATGGAAATGTGCTATCCGACAAATTAACGGATATCATCAATCGTTTCCGACTTATACCAAAAGAATTCACTTGTTTACTACCAAAGATGAGGCAACAGTTGCACATAAAATGGATGAAATTCGCGCAACATGTGCTCGTCAGAATATAGTGCTGACAATTGAATACATTGCCAAAGAGAAATTAGAAGAGCACCAGAATGACGCTGGCACTTCTAGTGTCAATAGCTTTGAAGGAGTAGCTATTATGCAAACACTGTTTGCACCTCCTATACTACAATCATCAACCACACCGAACTCTGTATCATACCAAAATACACCAGAGCTGACAGTCGCGAAAGCTGAATCATATGAAATGATGATCAATGCTTACGATAAAGAGATTAGAAAATTACAGTTGCAACACGATATGCGCAAGACTGAAATGGAACACGAGATGCGCAAGACTGAAATGGAACACGAGTTCCGTATGAAGCAACTGGAAGTCGAGCTTAAGAAAATGGACCATGGGGGACGTCAAAGCTGAGCTGCTTCACGGCTGACCCAGCTAATACATAGCCCCCTCGATAGTGATTTCAGTCGCTTATCACTCACGGCCATTGCAGTATGTTTTTTATGAAGCGAACAACCGTCGCAGTTCGCCGTAGGCCATGGAATTGCGAGTCCCGTTACAATCTCTACGCGTTCAGCATCACAAAGTCCGGCACCCCGATATTCGCCGCCGCGGGCACCATGGCCTCAGGAGAATGCACCACGAAGCGCTCTGCCGGCTCGGACCCGTACATGATGCCGTGGCAGTCACCGGCGGCCGAAAAGCCCTCGAAAGTGCCAAAACGCTGGGCGTGAGTTGTCGCGCCGTCAAAGAGGTCGATGGCCTGGGCCAGCATTTCCACGGGGATGTTCTTGGCGGCTCTCGCGAACTTGAGGAATAGCAGCTGCTGGAGCGAGGCGTAGATGGCGCCCATGCAGGCCCCCGTGTTGATAGCACGGATGGTGTCAAACACGAGGGGCTGGACGCTGACAGGAAGCGCGAAGATGCCGTAGGCGATGGGCCGGATAATGGTGTCCTTGAACAAGACGCAGGCGAGGTCGGGGTCGATGGCCTTCCGGCACATGGGGCACTCGGACTTCTGGCACTTGGACAGACACGAGGAGTGGAAGTAGTGGCCGCAGGAGAGGCGGATGCGCGACGGCGGCGAGGTCATCGGACACATGCAGATGGCGCAGTCCTCCGACGCTTTGACAGTGTTCATGTGGGTGCCACAGTACATCCGGCCCTACGGGGAAAGAACGCGATCGATTTTTCCTGTTAGTTTTCTCTCGAATATCAACGGGAGTTTACGGGGGAGCAATCCAAACTACCACGGGAGGGGGTTTACGGGGGAGCAAGTTTTGCTGCTTTGCAGCAAAAGCTTGATATCCCCCGTACCTCGTAGTAGTAGCACGCGGCGAAAGAACACATCGTTCCACGGGCAGTCAAATGCTGGCAGCCGCCGTCGACATGCACCTCCGTCGCGGCAGTCGGATCCATCCTGTAGCTGCAAGTGATTCAAGGGCTAGGCTGCTAGTGCTGCTGTGTGTGGGTGTCGCATCCCGGCCTCGCCGGCTTCTCCATATGGCCGTGGTTATTCATGAAGGTGGTGACAACCATCATCAAGGGAGCAACCATCATGAAGTTGGCTGGCAGAAGGCCGCGTATATGGGACTGGGTCGGGATACAGTCCCTCCAGACTCAAGGGGTATCGCCCCGGAAAGCCCACTCACTAGCGTTAGTGCAGCCCTTTTGACATCTAGCATGACAACCCACACCGGGGCCGCCAAACCTTCGCATCAGGCATTCTTCACCCATGATTCCATGGTCGCCGAGGCCTATCGTATGGATATCCGGCGGCGCAAGGCATTATTCGCCATTTTGTGGAAGCGGTCAAAACCATGAGCCAAGAGGATACTATCCTGTTAGCGCCTTGTTTGCGCCATCCTATCCCCAATACCATACTCAGCAGGCCCGTCGTCTACAACACAGTGACTTGTACTCACTACAGGGAGCAAGAGTATGGCGCTGATCAGCAAGACATGAGCCCGTCGAGGAGCGTCGAGGAGCAATGAGCGATGATTGGCTTCCCCGCTTCCCCTATCATGGCTCCTCCGCGGTGCAGGGGCGGAGTCCTGTATCGCATGACCTGTACGGTACGCCGGGGGAGTGTATTGCGACTCGCCTAGCCAAATGCGATGGATAAGAGCTGCGTGTACGGACCGTATAGCACGGGTCTCATGTCGTGTTGAAAGCCCTTTCACCAATCCACATTCCACAGAACTTCATGTCCGGACGCAATCGGCGGTTCCCTACATAGATCTAGATCAAGAGATCAACACCGGTCACCATCCACCGCCCCAGCGGTCTGTATCCGCTGGTCAGCTGGGCTCGCGCCCGGCTCTTCTTACCTCTGGCCCGCCTGTCAACGTCCCTACGTCGACTTGGCATCCCATTGGCCATCTGGGCTCGAGCCCGGCCTCGGCCCCGACTAACCCACCCATCCTGACCACCACTAACCACCACAACGGCATGTCCTCCATCGCTTCCGGCTCTAACGTCTACCCCATAGCGCCTGCTATCAACCACCACGGCCCCCCGGCCATCCAACCCGGCAACGCCTCCTTCGCGTCAGGATCAAGTGGTTCTTTCGCGACAGGCTCGATGCCTTCTGTCATCCCCGGACCCATGTCTTCTCCGCTGTTCCCCGTCGACGCCGACACGCTCCACGCCTTTCGCCACTGGGCTATCAACCACATGACTACTCCCCAGCGCTCAGCCCGGTTTAACGAGTACGAGTGCCGCATGTTCCGGTGCCTGACCCTGACTTTGCGCAACTGGGGGCTGGACTATGACACCATCGACATGCTGTGCCGGGATGTCGCACTGAACCGCCACCTCGTCTGCTTCTCCTGCCAGAAGCAGAGCCAGGGCCACATCCCTGCCCGTGACGGATGGAAGTGTGGTACGTGTATCAGGGCAGACAACCAGTTGAACCAGTCGTCAGAAGTCGACTGCGAGGAGGCCCGCATGAAGCTGTTCTCTATTCCGCCGGGCAAGCGCTACGTTGAACTGTCTCGGCCTCCCCGTGGTTGATTATTCGATTCCCCATTCCCCAACTCCCCGTTTTTCACACCCATTCCCCAACTCCCCGTTTTTCACACCCATTCCCCAACTCCCCGTTTTTCACAGTCATTCCCCAAAGCCCTTTTACCACCTGACAACACCTTTCAACATATGTAAAGCAAAGTTACTCAAGGAACACCCGTTCGTGTGGGTACCGCATCCCAAACAGCAGTGCGCGTTCAATCACCGCCTTCAACTCGTCTGCGTCCGGGCCCTGGCGCGAGCTTGTTACCTTGACGACAAACTGAGTAGCCTGGGGGCCGAAGCGGCATGTGAGGCCGTCAAAGTACCCCCGCTCGCACAGGAAGCTGAAGGCCCCGTTGGCGCTTTTGTCGACGGGGAAAGTCATGTTGTCAAAGATGCAGAACGTGGCGCCGCCGGAGCCACTGAAGCGAAAAGAGGCGTGCATAGAGGGCACGAGGGGATGGATGACAGAGACGGCGATCTCCTGTGAGGCGTCCCGGGGAAAGGCCTTGAACATGTTGAACATGAAGAAGCAGGCGTCGAAAGCCGTCTGGACGATGGTGTTGAAAACAAACAGGGTCGGAGGCGCCATCTTGGGCGTCGAGTCCTCAAGATAGTCGTGGAAGATGTCACACACACGCTCTTGAACGTGGAGGAGGGCCGTCTTGTGGTAGGCGTACAAGTTGCAGGCCGCCGCTTTGAAGCCGATTGCGCTGCGAGTGATGTCGAGGACGTCGCCAATGGTCGTGTGGGGAAAGGCGTTGACGGTGAAAGTGGAGCCGGCGACGGTCACAAACACAATCATGGCGACGGCGGGCTGCCTTGGCATGGTGATCGTGACGACGGCGATTCCGAATGACTGCTGCCTGCTGCCTGCTGCCTGCTTCGCTGTCGCTGGGTCTGGTCTAATCATGAAGATGGCTGAGCACCCATGCGGGTGGCTGATGACCCATGTGGGTGGCTGATGACCCATCGTTCAAACCTTCCATCCCGTCTATAGGCCTCCGATCGCGCCCAAAATGCAGGAGTAGACGGCACCCTATCTCAGCTACACACCCTCCTGTTTTCGCGGCAATCGGAGGCCTGAGGACGCCAGAAGAGACCGAATGGTGAAAAGGAATCAGCGCCACCTTCATCAACCATCCTTCATGAAGCGGGCGAGCCTTCATCAATCCTCTGACCGGCCCTGGCTTCATTATCCCAGACTGGCCGACATACAGAACACACAGACACAACAGCAGAAGCCATGGCTACCTTCATGGGCCTCTCTGGCTGTGAAGCCCCTATCAACAACCGCTTCGACATGCGCTCCCCCATCGGCGTTCACTGCCTTCGCCCTTCTATCGAGATGCACACCCCCCTCGATCCGAATGAGATCCGCGCCAGCTTCTTCAACACCATCGTGAACCGGACCGAGGAATTCGCCCGTGGAGCCGACGACTTGGAGATTGAGAGCGGCACGATCGCACCGCCGCCTATTCACCACCAGGGCATCGAGTCGGGCATTGGCCAGGATGACATCCGCATTGACATCGCCGACGACGGCATGATCGACCAGCTGTCTCCGCCGCCCCCGGAGGTGTCGATATCGCCGGTGTTGGTGACGCCGACGCGGCCTACGGCAAACCCCCTCTACGTGGGCTTCGATGCCACTGCGCCGCGCATCAAATACATCATGGCCACCTACGAGCCTATCAAGACCATGCTCGCCACCGTGGGCCCCGAGCGGGCCAACCTCATGATTGCACAGACCTGCTACACCATCCACTACGCTCGCGGCGCCATGTACGACAACGACATCTTCACCATGCTCGCCACGCTCATCTCTAACGGGGCCTTTGCCAACTTCTTCCCGCAGGAGCCTAGCCTGGCAGTGCTGCCGTCAACGCAGCCGCTGTCGCTGATCTGCGATGAGGCGCAGGACAACACGACGCCGACGACGCCGCTGCTGCCGCCTGCGCCCAAGTACGAGAAGCGGCTGATCAACCGCGGCATGGGCCCCGACACGTTCTTCAACAAGCCGCTGCCCCCTTACGGATCCTTTATGACCGACAACACCGACCTCATCAAGACGCTGGGCGACGCGAAAGACGACACCGTGATGACCATCACCAACTTCGCCAACCAGACCCCCGGGATCAAGCCCAAGTGCGACGAGGCGCTCAACTGCAAGTTCTTCGTCGACGCGACCTACCTGCTTATCACGGAGTTTGGCATCGACAACCTGGCCAACATCTACCGCCGCCTGGGCTTCGTCTCGGACCGCGTGTGCCTCGGCTGCACCAACATCAGCCCCCACACGGTCTGCATCGCCGGGTCCTGGCGCTGCTTCCAGTGCAAAAGCCACGGCCGTGACGTGAGCTTCGACGACGGCTTCAAAGAGTGGATCAAGGCGGGCTCCCCGATCCGCCACGGCATCATTGTCAGCTAGTCCTCTCTTTCTCTTTCTCTCTTACTCGCTAACTCGCTTATCTCTTCCAGTCGGCTAAGGCTCAAACGGGCGCGCCTTCTGTGACCGCCAAAGAATGCACTGAAACAAGTGCACCTGTGTGTGCGTGTAACACCACTTGACCCAAAACAAAAAGAAAAAGTCTTACCACCATCGTCTGGCTTTTGCTTTAGCAAAATACGCGCCAGTTTCAGCCTGTAGTATAGTCAATTTGGCTTCTTTTTTAGCCTGTATTACAGTCAATTTGGCTTCAGTATCCGCAAGACAATTCGCTTTGTGTGTCTCTCTGTCACAAATGCTTTTCACGATATATCCAGCTGAAATAATAGCTGTTGTACCAGCAACGAGTCCCAAGCCAAGGACCGGACGACTCATCATTTTATCCAATGTTTGTGCTATAACAGTAACGCACTCCAGCTTTTATATGAGTTGTTCTGTTGAAGAATGTCCATTTTTTAGTTTTCAGCCATAAACCGATATAAGGTCCCCGTGTATAAGTATGTCAATGATTATACACGTATGAGTATGAGCACCACCGTCACCACCCTTGTCGTTCTCGGAGGCATCGATTGTCTGTTCAACGATGTCCTGCAGATCCATTATCGCACCCGCTTTCGACACGTAAACGAAATCGCCAACCGACTAACCTGTGCTCTGTTTCAGCTGTATATCTCTGGCAAAACAGGATTCAATCTGTGGAACCATATGCAAAACGGCACACTGCTCGCTAATTCAGACGAGACCACCCAGCAAGCCCAAGACGCGTTTGTCGCTTTCTTCCTCTATGACCTTGTCAAACTGATATCGACATCGCGAGGGCGCAAACAAACCCTGTTTCTAGTACATCATGTCGTGAGCCTCATCGTTCTAGCACTCAACAAAATACATAACGCTGGGAATAACGGGCTAGACAATTCGCTAATACTGATCCTGGAAGCTGCGAGTCCGCTTCTCAATATAGTGAAAATCGCCGAGGAAGCAGCGCCCGGTTCACTGACAACCCGGGGCCTTCAATGTCTCACCAAACTCGCGTATATGTTTACACGACAAATCTGTCTATTTGTATGGCTGCTGGCAGCGGCACATAGGGCCAACGCATCGTGGGTGAATCGAACGATGTATGCGTCTTTCTGTCTGGTGTATGCGGTGAGTGTCAAATGGACAATGGCGATGATCAAGAAACCACATTAATTCTCCATGGAATCAATAATGAAACTAGCGATCAAACTACTGGCAATAATCGCCAGCCCGACTCCCATACACGTCCACGAAATCAGACGATCGCATGATCTATCGGCATTCATAGATCTGGCATTGGACTCCAGCCTCCGGTGCAGACGACGACGCGCGTCTTCGACCACGATGATTTCTAGAAGACAGCTTTGCAACGATTCACGACAGATGGGACATGTCGGCGAGATTCGCGCCCATTTCAAAATGCATCGTCGATGAAAGACATGTCCGCAATCCAAGATCACGGATGAAAGATTCATATCTTCGAAACACACAATGCATTTCTCTCTGGTTCGAACCAAGTGATTGTCAGATGTTATTATTATCGATTGCCGTTGAGCCATAATAAAAAGAATACATACGACGTTCATTTCATAAAAAAAAGAGTCTTTAAGTAGACTATCTAACATTTCTCGTTATACGGAAACATTCTTCAAGATTGTCTTCATATCCGAAACAGTGTAAGTAGGTAAACCAGCCTGATTCATGTCAGAATGGAAATAAGCCACATTATCGGCAAACGATGAGTTTTCCATGAATTCAAATAGTTCAACTATTTGAAGAATGTTGGATTTTGTCTCGAGATGTTGAATAATCTCAGAAACAGAGTAGAACTGTTTTTCAGCTTCCTCTATATCAGATTTAAAATATTCCAAGTTATCGGCTGCCGTAGAGTGTTCAATCAATTTCAACACTTTAACGACAACGACAGGATCAATAGATGAAAACGATTCCATTTCTACTCTTCTATAAATCATGAAAAATATCCGTTTTTATTTTTTTTCCATTCTAAACACGCTACGATTCGTCGATATCTTGTATAGCCGGAAGTTCCAGCCTTTTTCGAACCATCTCCTGATCTTTTGAGTCTTTTATCGGGTGATGGATCTTATTCGGATCAATTGTATTAACGTCGAGCCCTCTACAGCAATCTACTTCCGCAAACTCCAGGGGCATAGCTACCGTCATCTCATGTCGTCGAGCCAGAGAAGTAAAAAGCAATTCAATGAACACCAGCTTCTTGTGCTCGGTGACAAACTCGTCTATTTTATTCATAAGCCGCTTCGACATACGGCAGATGCATTGTAAACCACGTGCCCATGGCTTTTGAACTTTGTTATCATGCTCATTCCAATGAACCCAGCCATCCAACTCGACATCACCCTCGTCGTTCAAAGCATAACTAGAACACAACAAATCCACGTCTTCTCCGTATTGCAAATCCAGGTTTATAAGACTTTCTTTGCTAGGCACATAGACATCGTCTTCAATATACCATACATAATCATAATCGATATTCGTCTTTGAGAAGTAGAACAGAGCCTTATCCCACGATATCGTTTTCTTGGGAATGATATAAGATGAATTCCAAAAGCCGTTAATGGCAGCCACACTATCGTCGAATGACAGGAAATAGAGTCGGGGATACTTCTTTTTATACTCCATAATATGACGGCTATTATCGTCTATGCTAATATAGACATCGTAGGTATCTGTAAATCCGCTAATAAAGTCTAACCAAATAGGATCGGGGTGTCGTGTAATCAAACAAACCGCTCAAAATCGGCTGGCTGTGGATTTGGGTTCTCTTTATTTCTAGGTATTAGAGCGATTATGATACATACAACCACAAGAATAACGATGATTCTAATTGCGACTGTATACATATGCGGGCTCCCCATTACTATTTACGATGATAAAAACACTGCACTTAAAGAAGCAAAATCTGATAAGACCGATATGAATCAACATGCAGACAAAAACGCCCTACAATATCAGCTTTCGCTTCAAGTATCCGACTGTCTCTCCCAAGTTGGGATGTTATCATATTCACGCTCCGGAACATATCGCTCATACGCATCGTCTCGGAGCTCCCCGGTTCGTCATCGACAGCGTAAAGCCGCCTAGGATCACACCCACACGACGTTCGATCGAGTTTGATTGCCGGACGATGAATATTCCGATGCACGTCTTCATGCACAGGCGAAGTGCCTATGATTCCGAACTAGTGTTTACACGTCGTTCTGTGGATCAGACTTCTTTCACGACTCCGCTCTTCAACTACGTTTTCTCTATCTCTAGATCTCAATCTCGAGATGAGCCTCCAGATGTGTTATATGATCCAGACTGGACGATGTATCAACCTTTGGCTCCTTCTTTTTTGACTCCAAAGAATCGATCTAGAGCATTTCTGAAACTCTTATTCGAAGTATTTCCGCTCGAAGCCACAAACCAGGGCCATGAACTCGGAGTCACCTTCTCTTTCTGGAATCCATGGATTCTGCTGCTCGTGCCGCTTTTCCCGATCTTCGTAGCGATCAATGGCCTCGAAGACCTGTTTTACTTTAAGAGTCTAGAAGCCCATGGGATTCCCGAAGATAAGGGCACATGGTTTGATATTTACAGGCGCTAAGAAAATGGACATATAAGAGAATACCGTATATGGATACACACACGCATACGCATACGCATACCATGTCTGCACCGTGCGTCTATGTATTTATCGATAACTCTGGCTCCACCCAAAACCTAAAACACTATTGGGACTGTGTTGGCGAAGTCGTCGCCGATGCTCAGCGCAAGTATGGACAAAACAACTTGCGATATGCCCTGTGGAATTCGAAGATCTCCAGGGTGACCCACGACGTACTATGGGATACGATCCAAAATAAACGCGGAGCCGGAGGGACATACCCGGTACACATCGCCCGATACTTGCGACATGAGCGTGTACCTGCAGCCGCCCATCTCCTCATTATAACGGATGGCCAGGTATCGCCCTATGACATCGATGCAACGGACCTTGAAATGCGTGGGCTCGGATTCGCCCATGTCGACGTACATTTGATCTCCACGAGCTTGCAATACCCCGCGAATATGTCAGTATCGTGCCCTTTCACTCGGTCATCGCCTCATACCGTCTTTAGCTATCAATTAGAAATCCAACCCGATCATTCCGACTTAGTGCTGCGATTAGCCAATCGGTCGTCTATAGCCCAGGAAGATTTCGGCCTGTTAGCCCAATTAGACGCAATCTCGACTATCGACGAGTTCCAAATGGTGTATCACACATTGGAACGCGTCATCGTGGCTCGCACGATGGGCACGAGAGGGGACAACGCGCTTCGCGAAAAACTCCTCGCTCTTCAGCGCCGTCTTGTGGCAGATGCCTCTCGTCTGAAATCGCAGTCGTCGACACCGGACGAGTTTGCCGAAGAAGTCGCCTATGGCAACACTGAAAACGCCATCGCGCTCATGAAGCGTCTGACAACAGAGTATTATTGTAACTCCACCGAAAACCCATTTCATACGCTGATCGCACGTCTCATCTCTATGTGCGAAGGGTCGATTCGGCTCAGTTACAGCACGGCAGATGTATCACGTGTAATAAGAGCCCATTCCCAGATTCAACCAGAAGCGACTCAACTCCCGATCGTCGAACCGGATAGAGATCCCACCTATACTTTCACATGCCCTATTACTTTAGACGACCCTGCACAAAATGTGGTCTTACTCATATCGAAAACCGAAGGAATCTTCTCCCACTTAGCACCCGAAAAGGTGCAGGCGATAATCAACTGCCCTTTAGCCCTATTACAGATTCCGGAAGCGCGCGAACTCGTTATCGCCTCTCTCGATCATCCTATCAGCATTGAAGCACTCCAAAGTGCGAATACAAATACGAATACGAATGCAAATGCGAGTACAGGAATGGAGGTATCGCCGATGACACGCAAACCCGTCCTGCGCTCCGGCATCTTCCTCGGAGAATGCGAAGAGCATTGCCAGGCATCGAATTGGGCACTCGGGAGTATTCTGACGGGCGATCGACACAAAATCGTCGGAAATCCAGATTTATGGTTCGCGGTCATCTATCTCCTCGCCAGGGACATCCCCTACCTGGAGCCGGTCCTGCCGTTGATGAGAGAACAACTTCGTTTCCGTATGAGAAACCATACGACTTATGCGACGTTGCAGGGACTCCCTGAGTTTGTCACGACGCGTCTGACCCTGCAAGCGGCTCTCTGGTACGTGCTGGCCTCGCCTTTGCTGCAGCTTCCCCCGAATCGTGATGCTATTCGCCGACATTTACGCTATGCCCACATCATGGAGACCCTATTAGACATCGCGAATGTAGTCGCAGATCTGCCACCTCATGTGCAACATCATCGCAAATACCTGATCGCCAATATTTATATGAAATCAGTCCCGTCTAAATGTAAAACCACGATTCGCTATTTATATCAGGATTCAGTGCCTGTGTCCACGGAAAGCCTGGGCGCGGATATGGCCAGACTCGACTGCGTTCCCCGACGCATTTTCGTCGATGGACCCGTCAAAGACGAGGACAAGGCGGCTAGGTACGCAGAGCTGCCGATTCAACTACGGAACCTCGGCCTCACTGTCAATGAACTCTACACACTTGTAGAGATGGAACACGACACACCCATACCATGTCCCTTACACATACTCGATATCGACATGAATTATGCGTATACCGTCAACTGGTCGTATGGACTGAACCCGATTCCTCACATCCATGTACCTATTGGCCGAGAGACATGCCGTCCGGCTCCAGGATGGAAACAACAGGCAGAACTTCATTACGGACCTCTCAAGCAGATCCTTTCGCTAACCCGGTATTACGCGGACTTTGTGCGGAAATACGAGCGCTTTCCCTATCGCGACGAGCTTATGGTGTACACGCTCAATCGCGTCATAGCCAGCGGAAAGGGGGATGTACTTCCTGCGGCCTTCTCGCAATTTGTCGACGAAGTGATGGATGAATATGCGGGTGTCACTGACCTGGGTGCCGGCGAGTTCATCAAACGGTATGACGTGTTCCTCGTCACGTCATGAGCGTATGACGCATCCAAAAAAAATAAAATGCCTAAACCACAAAATACGTTTGCATCTCTCCCACTCCTTTAAGTAATATCATACCACGATCTTCAAAAGAAATCTCGTCAATGCGTTTATCGTGTGTTTGTTTTTGGAAAAACTCGACAAAGTCTTTTGACACATGGATTCGTCCAGTTTGGCTGGTAGCTTCTAATCTAGCGGCGACATTCACTGGGTGCCCGACATACGCATGACGGAGTTTATGAATCCCTAGCACACATGACGCTATCGGTCCGCAGTGAATTCCTATACGCAGTTTGTCTTTGTACACTTTATTCATTTGTATGGCACATTGTATTGTCCGTATGGGACACTCAGATACGATCAAATACGCGTCTCCAATCGTTTCAACTTTGCCGATTCCATATTTATTGCACATCATATCCATAGTCGAAAAGAATGTGTCCATGTAATTAATAACGTGATCCAGTGTGTTATCTTTTACGAATGTGGTATAATCTACCATATCCACAAACATAACTACCATTTTAGAAATAACATTTGAGTTATAAGGCGATGATATGTTTTCGATAACATTATTAGGAAATAGTTCGTTGATAAATTCGTCTTTGATCGCCATCTTGTTTAGACCATACACATCGATATGATTCATGTAATCTTTGTATTCGATTTCGGTGATGATATTAGAGATAACCGCATTCTTCAGGTATGGCGCAGTCAATCGAGTGAGTTTCATAATAGAAAGCGAATAGTTAATGGGTTTTACAGAGGTTATACAATAGTCGAATGTATACATACATTTGTAAAGTATATCCAGAAATACAATACACTTGAAGTACGTATCAACGATGATGATCTTGCTCATGTATAGGCTATGTATGCATGCGTAAATCATCATCGATGACATGATATTGGAGTCTATAATTTTTGTCCATGATCGATGACAACAATACAAGTATACCATATAGATACTTAGCGAGTATATTACAAGTAAACATGTTCGATATTGGAAATGGTGATGAATAATATTTACGACGAATAAAGCTGTAGAACAGATTTTTAGATCAACAACAGACCCCATTTTGAATTGTCTCGCTTCTAATTCGATCATCGTTGAATAAGTAGAAATCCAACTGATATATCGAATCATCAACAAAGAGTACATTTCTTTACAAAGTATAGAAGTCAGTGTTAGTATCAAACTAGGCACTAAAATTTGCATAGCCGCCTCGTAGTGCCATTTACTTTTTCGAAATCGCTGTTGGGTTTGAACAAGAAACAAAAGCCATGTATGAAAGCCGAACGCAATAAACAAATAGGGATAATACTGTATTACATCGGGAGATAAATCATATTGATAAAAAGCTAAAAAAATGGGGACATATGAAAAAGACGCAGATAACAACATTTCTATTATTTTATTTGACATAGAATCAGACGCTATTGTTAAGTATGTTTACATCATCTCGTTCATAATGCCGATAAAAAATGGGAATCTGTCTTTTTCTTTGCTTTCATTGATAAACAAATGAATTTTACATTCGTGGTGTGTGTTCCCGCCACCAAGCACCATGGGCCGATTCTGTCCACTCGTGTAGAAGACTTCTCATCTCATCCCCAATCCAAATCCAAAGTGATCACATCAGCTGCATTTGCAGACTACCCACATATTACGTCTCGCGCCTATGCATGGCTGACGGCTGCCGGATTCCAGGTGCACCCGGATCAAGGATTCATCGAGTTTCATGAGTACACCCCCGGCACGAAGACCCCTCTCGGCATTCATTGTGATGATGGAGGAGCTATGCCTTACCCTGTCGAAACCTGTATTATCTATCTTCAGAAAGACTCCACTCTCGCCGGCGGCAATCTCCATGTGTGGGACACTCCGCCGTGTTGGTACCATTACTTGTGTTGTGCGGTTCCCCCTCCAACCCACGAAATCCAAATAGAATCAGGTATGGTGCTGCTCATGAGCGGCGACGTGTATCATCGACCTCAAGATGTGAGTGGAGTAGGCATTCGTCGTTCTATCGTGGTGCAACTCCGTTCCAAACAGGATCGCTGATTCACATGTGTTTTTCCATGTATTTTTTTCAGTTCTATTCTCAAAAATGGAAGTCGACGAATATGTCATTATCGATTTACCAGATTTGGTTCCTATAGATGTGGATATCAGTTATAAGAAGAAATTCGATACACCCCCTGTCGAAAAAAATCAGGATCTGACAAACTCAGTTCTAACAGACATGATCACCACTGTTTTTGACACATTCGTCAGCACCTGTTTGCGATGTTATGTTCACGTTGGGTAAATACATTTTTGTAAAAAGGTAATAAGAAAAATGGATGTATTCTAATTTGAATTATACATAGTCTTCATCACCCTCCTTAAGTTTACCAACAATGAGCAATCAAAATAATACCGCAGCACTTGTATTCCGTATCGTTTTTGAAAATGAGTTGTTAGACACAAAATCTTATTGTGACTTGTCAATAGTATCGAAGAATATCCGTAAGGAATGTAATATCGTAAACGCACCTGCGTTAAAAAAGCCTATGATAGAATATAAATTAGCACTTGAGCTTAGTAAAGCTTGCCTGTATACGATTTTTCATCCAGAAGACTCTTTAACAGAACAGGAAAAGAAAGGCCTCTCTTACATGAAATGCCGCAAAGCAGGAACTATGGAATATGGCTACTATACCCATTACTGTACTATCGATCGTGTGTGTTGTGCTAAGATTATTAAAAACTGTAACTATACTCCAATTATACCGATTGGAGTATCACGCGGTGTATCATGCTATTGTAACATCAATAATCGTCATGTCTTCAATCATTAGACTCTTTTTATTTTTATTTTGCTAAAAGTTATGAGCAGATACCATATTGCTTATCGATATAAGCAGATACCATATTGCTTATCGATATAAGCAGATACCATATTGCTTATCGATATAAGCAGATCCCGTACAAGTGTATCTAACTGTCTTTCGAATTGAATGACAATGAACCCTCCTCATACTAAAAACGAGAGCGACCTAATCGCATCAGCCCTAACGATCGTGTTTTACAATGAATGTCTAGACACACGCGATTACTATGCCGTGTCGCTTCTATCGAAAGCCGTCCATCAAGGATGTCATATCGCGAATGCACCGGCCTTACAGACGACGATGGAGGAACACACATTGGCTCGCGAACTCAAAGAAGCGTATCACTATGCCATTTTCCATCCCGAACATACACTCACTGAAGAGGAGAAGAGCCGCCCCTACTACAAGAAATGTCGAAAGGCAGGCACCAAAGACATCGGCTACTACGTAGACTATTGTCACATCTTTAGACCCTGTTGCGCTCTCGGATTTATCAACACGTCGAACTATACTCCTATTGTACCCATACGACAACCGAATAGAATATCGTGTCAGGTCACTTGTTTTTGTAGACCCTTTGTGGGTATTACAGTGTAAAAGCGATATAAGCAGCTATTCAGACTAATACCTAAATGCGTCCGACTATTTCCCCCTTGGCGACGAGTCTCATCATCGATTATGTACGGTTCAGAAAGCTCCATAGTTGGTATAAACACATCCCTTTACACGGTCGCGATTTCTATGTGTACGAAAAACCAGAAGGCGATTGGCATTGGTATTTTGATTGGGAAAAACCCGATCACGACGATTGCTTCAAAATGCGTGTCGGCCCTTTTTTGAGAGGAACGTATATTTTTTTAGATAGTCCGATGACCACGAATCTGGATATTATTATGAGAAAAGCCGGCGACAGTTTTGCGCCATGGTTGGCGGAGCACTATCCGCATTTGACGAAACTTGACTGGTCAGATACATGGCCTCGACGCGAAGATGATAATGGTATGTCTCAAGGAATTATTGAGATTTATCGCGTAGAATGCGGGAAATACGCACGGCGCCTTGCGGATGGCTTTTACGAATTGACCGGAGAAGTCTTGCCTTGGACGGAAGACGACTTCAACAATCAGTATCTCGAACCGAGTGAATTCATGAATTTACCGCCGTACACGTACACGTATGAGAGTACCATAGACTTGTGACCAATCCACTAACTTCATCAAGAGACTAACTTCATCAAGAGACTAACTTCATCAAAAGACCAACTTCATCAAAAGACCAACTTCATCAAGTTCGACCAATACATATACAGGGGTCACGAAGCCATTCCGTACATCATCTTCTCATATCATGGCGCTGGCATACTGCAGCGACAAAGTAAAGAATGCTTTCGACACGATGAACAAGAAACTGGTGGGCCGCTTGGAGGTGCGTGGGCCACAAAACCACCAAGGAAGGGGGTTTACAGGGGATCAATCCAAATTACCAAGGGAGGGGGTTTACAGGGGACCAATCCAAACTACCAAGGGAGGGGGGTTACGGGGGACCAATCCAAACTACTAAAGGAGGGGGTTTATGGGGGATCAATTCAAAGTACAAAGGGAGGGGGTTTACGGGGGAGCGAGTTTTGCTGCTAACGCAGCAAAAGCTCGATATCCCCCGTCTTGATATCCCCCGTAGGGTGACTACCAACAAGAAGGAGTCTGCTGGATGCTTCATCGCGAACTCGAGACAGAGTGTCCCGGAGGCATCCTGGCCGACGCAATGGGCCTCGGTAAGACGATGCAGGCGATTGCCCTCATGCGTGGAAACCCCCTCAAGACGCTTATCATCACGACTGTGCCTACGATGACGCAGTGGCAATCGGCACTCTACGATTTCGGTGGCTTCAGGCCTCTCATCGTCAGCGCTTCTTACCAGGGCATCCTTCCCGAAGAGCTCGAAGTGGTGGTGACCGGCTACAGTTCTTTTCAGACCGCGAAAGGCCCCACCTGCCTCAAAGACTACACCTTCGACCGCATCATCCTCGACGAGGGCCACACCATCCGCAACCCTAAGACCAAGATGTTCAGCCAGATCAACGAACTCAAGGGACGCTGTCGCTGGATTCTGAGCGGAACGCCCATCCAGAATTCGACCAAGGACATCACCACGCTGGCTACCTGGATCGGCATCGACACCTCTATGTCGGTGGAAGACATCACCAACGAGTTCATGCTCCGGCGCACCCAGGAACAGGAAGCCGCGAACAACCCACAGCTGTCACTCCCCGACCTCACCACCGAGGTCAAACGACTTTCCTTTAAGTACCCCGAAGAGAAGAAGCTGTACAAAGAGGTCGAGCGCTACTTCGAGGAGCAGATGGCGGAGGTGTCATCATCGCGGAGATACACGACTGCGATCGAGGGCATCACACGGTGTCGTCAGATCTGCACTCATCCGCAGCTGTACCTCGACGGCATGGCAAAAAAAGACAAAAAGATTACGTCCAAGAAGCGGAGGATCGAGGACTCAGAAGATGAGGACTCATATGACAACCCCCAACACAAAAACAAGCCTATGCCAGAGTCGATGCAGAGCACCAAGATGGAGTACCTGGTACAAGAGCTGTACGAGCGTTCACAGGCCAAGGACAAATGCCTTGTGTTCTGTCACTGGACCATGGAGATGAAGCTGCTGCAGCAGGAACTCAAAAAGAAGAATGTGGCGGCACTCATCTTCGACGGTAAGCTGTCGCGAGCTGTCAAGGACAGTGTTCTCTACAACTTCAAGCACAGCACTATTCCGGTTCTACTCCTCCAGATCGTGTGTGGATCGACGGGGCTCAACCTCCAGGTACGGGGGATATCGAGATAGGCCCCCTGCAGGGGGCCTACACGCTCCCCCGTAAACCCCCTCCCGTAGTAGTTTGGATTGATCCCCCGTAAACCCCCTCCCGTAGTAGTTTGGGGGTTTGTTTAGGGAGTTGAGTAGGAAACAATCTTATTTTGGATTGATCCCTCATACATCCCTGACAATTGCTTTCTAACCCGTCGCTCTCTCCTTCCTCGCAGGTGGCCAACAGGATCTACATCACCTCGGTTCATTGGAACCCCTGTGTCGAGCTGCAGGCCATCGGTCGCGCCTATCGCAAAGGGCAGCTTGCCAAAGTCATCTGCACTCGGGTTCTCATGACCGACACAATCGAGGAGAAGTGCATGCAGATCCAAGAGACCAAGCTCGACATGATCTCGGAGGCCATGGACGACACCAGCATCATCAATCACATGTTTGGATCTGGATCGGCATCGGGATCAGCATCGGCTTCAGCCGCGGCAGCAGTACCTAAGCAGATAGAGGATGCTGATAAATTGTTGGATGCAGAGATCGATGCGTTTTTTTCTTGATGTAACAACTAAAGTTGCCACCTCCTGTGAAATTTTTTTGAAGGGGGGGGGGTCAGAAAAGTGATTTTTAGGGTGGTCAAATGTGTATTACCATATATGGTCTTCATTTTTATTATTTTTGTTTATTTTATGTTTTTATGGTATAGCATTTTTATGCATTTTTATGCATTTCTATGCATTTTCGTGCATTTTTATGCATTTTTGTAATTGTATTTACCTTTACATATTATTCTACTTTTTGCTTTTAATTTAGACCGTGTAATTTTATGCATTTCTATGCATTTCTATGCATTTTTATGTAAAACGATTTAAAGATATTTTACCTATGATACATAAATGAGTATACCATATTCGTGTCCACGATGTATGTACGATACTATGCAAAAAACAGGTATGTCCCGACATTTTTACAAAAAGAAGAAGACGTGTCCAGCCACTCGAAAAGACATTGAGTTAACTGACGAAGTAAAAGAATACGTTTTGAACAATCGTCTTTACACTCCTCAGGTTGTCACTCCGCCAGCTCCAGTAACTATCAATCAAACCATCAATAATATTCAAACTATGAATAACTTTATTGCCGGTCTCGATCCCCTGACAAAAATAAAACATCTCACCGAACACAGAGACATTGAAGTACTCGATTTCGAAAGCAAAGTGGAAAATCAGTATAAGCGAGATGTGAAAAAACTCATGAACGATAGTTACAGAGGAAATGTAATGTACGATGAAAATCAATTTATTGACATGGTATCAAATATTACTGAATCCAAAGAAGTCGAGGATATGAGTGTCGTTTATGACTCGAAAACCGATAGAATGCACTTCGCGGTGGGTGGAAACGACTGGGAACATAAACGCCCACAACAAAGTATCACCTTTCTTCTGGAAACGCTGGTCAATTATCATTTATTGTATTACGAAATCTATTTGATTCGCAAAATACATACTGAATCGAGTTTCAACCGTGTTCAGTTGAAAGAATGTCTAGAAAAATATTACCGCTTTATTGCTTGTTTTGGGATCAAACCCAACGTACATGGAAAAAATGATACACAGGTACTGTACAATGAAGACGATGAGCGATATAATGATCGAATACAACGCGGGTCCATTGAAGACCACCGACTTGTCGACGAATTCCATACACTCTATTTACGTATTTTGGATTCGATTACCGAAAAAGATCAACGCGAAATGACGAAAGAAGTGTTGGATATTGTCAAGCGAAATCATAAGATCAACATTGCCGAATTAAATAAAATGATCTTAGACGTTATTCGGGTTGATGAAGGATTTCGAATGAAATTGGTTCAGTAAAAATGTATCTTATTACTTTTTCTTCCCACCTAAATGATTTATCACAATTCCAGAAGATCGCAGACTCCTTTCTATCTTATCTTCTGCTTCTGCAAAGTTATTTAGTACACCATTTAACTCATCAATAACCGCTGGATTAATATATTGTTTTATTGTTTCCAGTATTTGAATCATTAATTGCAGGTTATCAGTTACTTTGTCTTGATTGTATTTGCTTAAAACATTTTTAATATTTTGTAAATAATTTATGCTAATTCTTTGAGTATTATCCGCATTATTCATGATTTCTAAAATTTTACTTTTATTGTTTTCAATGACTTTTATATACTCAGAGAGCATGATACCTTCTATATCAAGTCTGGAT
>Ga0209188_1001057_pt1 | contig 23652 bp, 21 predicted proteins | sample C_130625_EF_Meta_FD_187307 | JGI IMG/M metagenome (GOLD analysis project Ga0209188, IMG submission 187307) | Freshwater microbial communities from Lake Croche, Canada to study carbon cycling - C_130625_EF_MetaG (SPAdes) (version 2) | ecosystem: Environmental > Aquatic > Freshwater > Lake... | reverse complement strand
ATTATACGCTGATTTTAGGTATGAGGTCATAGTAGGGTTAGGGGTACGGGTTATTTACTATGCTCAATTCAAGTCAGTGCAACAGTAAATCTGCTTAATTTAAATCATACTACTTTTGTAATAATAGTATAATTACACCCCCTGTATCCAAAATTTTAATATACGCCTCCGCAAACTAGCTCGCCCCCTTGTCCCCTAAATGGTGTTCCCCTCGCCAACGTGCCAACTTGCCAACTCGCCCCCTCAATTAGTTTTGGTAGGAGCGCGACTGCGTCGCGTCCTTCACAACCCCATGTCCCCTTGCCCCCTCGTCCCCTGAATAAAACACCCCATTTCATTTCTATCCCCCATTCGTATATAATTTTACGATCATGTCTTTTAAATTTGTTAGTAGGGCGCGACAGCGTCGCGTCCTCGCACAACCCCTTGTCCCCGTGTCACCTTGCCCACTTGCCCCCTCGTGGCCTACGGCCACGTTCCCCCTCGTGACCAGAGGTCGCGCTATTGACAGAATTCTGTACAACACTACAAGTGTTACTATGAAAACCGTTTCTTACACCGATGCCCGTAATCAACTCGCGTCACTCATGGAGTCAGCCAGCGAGGATCGTGAACCTGTCACCATTACCCGAAACGGCGCCGCCGCCGTCGTACTCATGGACGCCGAAGAATACTCCATGATGGTCGAAACCATGCATTTACTGTCTTCACCTGCGAATGCCAAACGCCTAGCCAAAGGCATGAGTGAATTCACATCGGGTAAATTCAAAAAAAGCAAAGCGTGGAAATAAAATGGTCCAGTGCAGCGGAAGAAGACTTAGTTTTTTGGCAACGCAATCAACCCGCTATTGTTAAAAGAATTCAGACGCTCATAGCTTCTATTAAAAAGTCACCCCATTCGGGCATCGGTAAGCCCGAACCGCTCAAGGGAAGTCTATCTGGTTGGTGGTCACGACGAATCACACTCGAACACCGTCTCGTTTACCGCGTAGAATCTAATACAGTCTATATTCTACAAGCACGCTACCACTACTAAGGTAACTACTTCTCATCCCCTCAACTTACAAACGCTCGCACCGTCTCCAAATGGAGTTCAGCGACTTCTTTAAGCGTGAGGCCTGACCACGTATAGCCGCCGGCCAAGGCAAACACGATCGGCACATTCTGCGCCCGTGCCCATTCGACCACCCTCATCTCACGCTCCTGAATAATCTCGAGCGTGATTCCTTTCAATCCCCCGGCCTTCTCATGCGTATCCATTCCCGCATTATAAATTAGAAACTCCACCCCCTCTAAACTTTTCAAAGCTTCCTCTACCGTCGCTAAATAAGTTTTAGGCTTAGCGACGACCTCAATAAAGTGACGACTCTTCGCTGTTGGCGTCCAACTATCATACGAACACACACTCACATCCGCCAATCTCACTTTCTTATTTGTTTTCAAAATATCCGCCGTCCCGCCACCGCAGTGCGCATCGAGATCCAAAATCCCAACCGACTTCACTTTTTTCAACGCCTCCAACGCAGCCAACGCCAATCCATTAAAAGTACAGAAGCCCATACCCGCATTAGCCCGGGCATGATGCAGTCCACTCGAAAAACTCCCCGACCGACCATTGCGCAAGGCCTCATTCGTCGCATCCCGCATCCCACCCGTCGTCGCCAAAATACTCTTAATCAATTTTTTAGACCACGTTCCTGCGGCAATCGATTCAATTGCCCCACTCAAAACGCTAGCGACATATTCCCGGCTATGAATTGCTTCAAGCTCCTCCTCCGTAGCCATTTTTGGCGCGACTAATTCAACCCGAGGCACCCGACCCTCCTTAATCATCTTAGCCAGCAGTTTAGACTTCGTTACCGTCTCCAACCCCTCGCCCACCGCATAGTCATCGCTGTAAAAAACGCGCAAAGGATACTTAAATTTGGAGAACGACATTGTATAATTATATTAGAATTATACCACACCCCGCAAATAGATAGCGGCGGCACTGTGTGCCGCCCCTCACAATGTAACATTTATCTTACATAGGTCCGCGACCCCAGCACTTACTGGGGGACACGACGCTTTTACGTATACTAGACGGAAGCCCTACCCCAAACCTAATGACCTGCCTTAGGGTTGCTGGGAACGACATTCCATATAAATCCGAAAGGCGTTGGATGTGTGCCTCTTCCTCTGGAGATATACGAATCTGTCTCCACAGACGTACAGGCTTTTTAGGATTAGGCGTAGTCATCGTCTTCGTCCTCCTCATCGTCATCAATATTCTTCTGCCATTGTACTCCCTTGCCCCAATATTTCTCAAAGAGTGCTTTGAACTCGTTCTCACGTTCGGGGGAAATCCCCAAGAGTTTGATTCCTACTCTTTCCCGATTAACTTCCGCATACGCTGTGGCTTTTCCACAAATATACGCGCAAGCAACCCACCAGATCTGCGACCAGGCAACCCGACCAGCAAAAAACCAATTAGCGCGTTCCCAATCGGGTTCGCCTGTAGACGTCATTCCGAGTCGATGATTAGTATGAAAAGTAATCCACTCAGCTGAGGGTACCGACTTTTTAATGGATTCAATAAGATCAGTCCCATGTTCCAGTTTACTCAATTCCCTACGGTAGGCGTGTTTAATGACATACACCTTACCATCGGGTAGATGTAATACCGGACCCTTAATCACGATACTGAACTCGGCCTCCACCGCTGCCGTCCAGGCCAAGTATAGGTCAGCCTGATCTCGAATCTTCTGCATCCATTTTTCCGTTCGAGTCATCTCACCGGCGCTTTTAACTCCCGCAGATTCTAAATTTTTCTCCGTCTTATTTAACTTCTCTACCAAAAATTTGATACGGTTATCGCGATCGGTGAGATGTTCAGTGAACTCCTTAATTTCCTCCTCGAATTCATCAATCTTTTCAGCCTTCTCACGCCACACCGCGTCCTGAGAGTTCAGAATGGCTACAAGTTTTTGAATCTCATCGTCTAAATGCTCATCTTTAATTCCACCTGCCGATAAATCCTTTTTTAATTTCGCCTTCGCTGCTTTGATGGCATCCCTTTGCACACTACGTAATAGCTTAGCTTCTCTCTCCTTAGCCTTAGGAATCTTAGACCTTCTGATGTAGATTAATGAGTCATGAGACGAACCCGGGCCGCGATCTATAAATTGCGAATCGACTGAAAAACCTAAGTTTAAAAGAAAATCACGAAGCTCGCTAGTATCATCCTCATCTGGCCAGCCGATAAAAAGCGAAGGGATTAATCTCAACTTTCTAATAGTATCAGCAAGAGATTTACGCTCGCTGATGATAGCTTCAACCCAGCTGGGAAGATTACTGCTAAGACCGTCTTCTGGGTCTATCACATGGTAGGAAGGATTATCATAGATAGGATGGGATTCAGTGTCATCGCCATCGTCGTTCGAATCAGAGAATATATTCATGATTCACTGAAACTATTTCCCTAATTCCCCATCCGCAATTCATGCGGGTGTCATAACTGTCATAAAGCTACCTGTGAAATAATTAGATAACAACAGCTTAGACTCTGTAATTGGTTCCAGCTAACTTATTAACCGCATCTAAAAATAAACCGAATTCGCTGTTCGTATCAAAATACATTTCGGGTGATCCAGGGTAAGCATTGCTGCCAATAGAATTAATTTCTTTGCCGTTGTACTTTATGCTCAAATGCCAGCTTGTTCCGTCTAAAATTGTGGGGTCACAATACTCGTGATTCCAGCGCCAAACCCCAACACGATTAAGAGTATTCCAGAAAACTCGCCACTGAGCAGCAGTTACTTTTACATGCCTTGCATCAGGTTGGTAGCCATTAACTAGTACTTGAAGATCCGGCAACCACCTTACCGGACAATCAATATAAAGCGCCTCTCCGATACTGAACTCAAATACTTCAGGCAGTAGGTCTTTAGGTATCGGTTTCGAATTCGAATCCATTGCGATAATTTAAATTGCTAGGCTTTAGAGCCTGTTTGTTTTCTTTTTAGCTGCGTGGGAGGCAGCCGCAATAATTTTACGCTTTATAGAGTCCCTGCCACGTCCAGTGCATGGCCACCATGGGCAATCTTCATTACAAATTTTTCTAATATTACGACCGAAATTTGTTCTAACCATAGAGCTTAAAACTATACCATCAAAAACAGGAATTTTGGACCTAACACTATCTACAAAACCGGTAAAGTTATAGGTCCACCCAGTGTAAATAAACTCAACACTGAGCTGGGGATATATTTCTTTAAATTCCTCAACGATTTCCTCTTCATACTTTTTCTGAATCTCATTACCTCCAACGCATAAAATTTTAATTTTTCCACAACTGTTGATAACATCTGGTTCAACTTCTTCAGTTTTGAAATCATTTTGAACCTTTTTTACTAATGTTTGAAAAGATTTTAAATCGATATCCAGCTCAATCAATTCTTCTAGGAAATGGTAGGATTGCTGCCTCTTCCAGTCGTTTGACGATGTTGCAAGTTTTATAAAACGATCAATAAGAACCTGGTCTGCTTCTAGGCTACGCTTAAGCCTCGAAAATAAATTGAACTTTAATTCATAAAGTTCCAACTCGTCCAAAATATCAGGTGATAAATTGTTAGTTTGTATAAAATCCAATAGCTCAGCCGACAACTTATCAGAATCTTCGGACAGGAGTTCAAGCACATCTATGGCAAATAATGATGCGTCAGTTTTAGTTGAAGCAATTTCCCATCTAACTACGTCGAATAAACACTTAAATATTTTATCTTTATTACGTTTCGAATTAGGTAGCCATTGCGCATATGCTAAACGCTTTTGTGAATCAGAAATCAAAACACCCGCTGACTCATAAGCAGCAAAATGCTTCTCGCCGTCTTCAGTTGGAACCATTGATAAAATGTTATTTAACAACCTCTGATCACCAAAAACAGTAGCGGATTCGACTAAGTCAGAGTAAAACCAACTAGAAGGTTTAGTCTTCGAGTCTAACATGGCTTCAAAGTCAGCAACGATAGTTTCTAGCGATGGGGCATCCAAATTCATTATTTGTGAGGCTGACCTCATAAATCTAACCCACATGCTTAGAGCACTAGTTGCAGAACGACCCTGTTTCGTTAGGGTTTCGGCTGCGTCATGAAAGTGTGTATAAGCTAAGTCATATTTCTTACGATAATATTCAGTAATACCGGCGCAAATTGATGCGTGGTAGGGCCGGTCTTCAATTTTGTGTGGGTGCTCAAGTATCTCCTTAACGACTGATACCATCTTACCTCCAATTCTTTCGAAAGTTTGTTTATCACCTGATGGAAATACTGAGAAAAAATCATCGATACCAGCTTTAGCCATTTCAGTCCAGACGCGTGGCTCTAATCTATTTACCCCTTTTGCGTTATCCGTGAGTTTTCCGAATTTTGTTTTAGCGCCCTCAAAGTCTCTTTTACCTAGTGCGATAATAGCCTCACGGATTGTTAAACGGTTAATTCTCTTATTTAAGAATTCAAGAAGCCAATCTTCCTGCTCAGTTTTTTGCCATTTTTTTGCTAGGTTCATTAACAATGAATTCAGTTTAAATGCTGAATCATACTTACGTTGACTGACCAACTCACTAGCGAGCACATTCCCGTGATTCAAAATTGGTATAATAATGCTTAAGTCGTCAGAGTAATCAACTAGGGGGATTAATTCACAAAATGCGCTGCTGTTCTCAACGTCAACTAATGCACTAGAAATGATTGTTGCAGACTGTGTAAACGCGGCAGACATAGGATTACTTCCAAAGTCGTTAAAAAGAGACTTATTATCTTCAATAAATTTATTGATAAGTTTTGTGTTTAGCTTCCTACCTAACCCCTGCAGATATCCACAATAAAACCAGCACTGTCTGTCGATTGTTATACCCTTTATGGAACTTAAATCTGCGGGCAATTCGTGCAGCGCCTGAGCAAACCCAAATAGGAAAAAAAGTCGGGGTTTCCCGGGTGCATCATCAATCAATTGTCTAATCATGTCTACAGCGTCTAGTGCGTCGAGTGAACTTGTTCGGGATATAGCACCTTGCGCTAAAGACTTAATCAGTTGCTGCTCATACAGTAAAAATTCGCCAGAATCTTCAACCTTGGTTGCATTTACGTCTGTTATTAATTCGGCCTCACTACTTGTCTGATTATTTTTGGATTCGTTTTGGTCGTCAGATGCTTTGGGCTTATTTTTCCCTAAAGCTGCAGCTAAAGTTTCCCACATAGGATCATCATTCTTCTTACGAGTCGGTAAAAGAATATATCCTAGATATAGCTTTACGAATAATTCATCGAATTCCCATATTTTACTCAGACCTCTAGTCCACATATCCTCAGTTACAGACGGGCAATTGTCGTTAATATATGCATCGTCATGCGGAATACCTGCCGCGTCTAAAAAATCACAAATCTGACTACGTCTGTTAGATAATATCCAGTATCTTACGAACTTATCGTGATAGGCTCTGACCTTATCACGGTCTATTACCTTAAGTGTTTTTTTAATCTGTCTTTCTTCGTCCCATTCGTCGAAAAATCTGACAATTTCTACCGAGCCAGATAATTTTAGAATTATTTTCTTAAATTTAGTTAATTCGTCATCAAATTTGTCATGACCGTTCTTAATAAATGCTGCGATAGCCTTAGGATAATTTTCAGGGCCGAGCAGCTCCCAACATTCATTAACCGTCTTGGGAAGGTCGTCGTAGTGTAGGGGGGTCATGATAATAAAGTATTTTTAAATTATACACAATCGGCCTTGCCGGGCTCTTGAGATGGGTCTTCGGGGTTCGATGTCATAGGGGTGCCTATATCTAAAAGAGATACAAAAGAACCCAAGTCTTTAAATATAATTCTACTATACCTAACTCTAGACCAACGCTCGGCCTTTATAACCCCCAAGAAACCACGCTACAAGGATTAGCCTCATCCCAATAAACCCTACCTACCCGCCCACTCAGCGATCCCAATCATGCGCAAATCTCTCGTAGTAGCGGTAAGAGTTACGAAGGTGGTTAGTGTTCTTAATTTCCTCAGCCCAGCTCTCAATTGAGTCATTTGCAGTAAGTGAAGTAATAAATCGAATCACAACTGACTCTCGAAGATCGAAGCCACAACCGTAGTTGATGATTACATCTTTGGTGTGTATCTTGATATCACCGCTTTCCCTGAGACTCGGGATTGATATATCTTTAATTGCGCCAGCTATAATATTATTCTGAGAATTAAGGCGTCTAGGTGAATTCCTTAGGTGGCTGGCATTGTATAGGAAGCCAATCGCGATACCGTCAGGCCCAGACTCCAGGAAGCAATATCCTGAGAGATCATTCGTCTGGCGCTTGTACGCAACCCATCCGCCAAAAATCGTTGGCTCAATCTTGTTGCCAAGAAAGACTAACTTAAACCCCTCTATAGCATTCGCTGGTAATTGATAAATACGTTTAGACATTCACTAAACCTAATACCAATTACCCGCCCGTAAACCTACCCCAGTGTCATAATTGTCATACCTTAAGAGGGGTTTTAATTATGTATTGTATAATCCTGACAAAAAACTCGACGCGCAAAAGATTCTGGCTCTGGTATCTCAGGGAAATATGTTCTTAAAAACTTAGGAAAGTCTTTTAGGAAATAAACTATTCCCTCTTCTACTATAGGTTTAAGAATGGCCTGACTTCGTTCAATGGTCTCATTTCTCGAACTGATATACTCAGAGGGATCGCTGTTAAAGAGGTTTGTGCACTTAAGGGCAATCGTTGGATGTGCCATATACATACACGCACCAGGACAAGCTCCTGTTAACTTAGGATAATTAGTCATGCGCTCAAATCTATCGTAATATTGCCGAAAATGATAGTGCATCGACTGGTCAACTAAAGCGGTAAAATAGAGACATACTGCGAAATTAGGACGGTCTTCCAACGGAATGACTTTTAACGCCAAGTCGGGTTCAACCAAAAAATTCATCGATATTGAATATGATTCAGGCGACCGTGAAAAATGTTTACGCATTCCCTCCGGCATTGTCGCGTAGAATTTCCTTAAGTCGTGCTCAAATTTTTTCGTATAATAATCTTCAAATTTCATAAACTAAAAATCTGTTACTGTTTTAAGGTCTGTATCTTTTCGGCAACTACAGACCAGTCAACGGACTCTGTAATATGACACCAAGAGATTCTGATAGACCCTTTGATTCTTTCTTTAGATAATCCCATGGAGGTTAAAACATGACTAAAAGTATAGCTAGACGATGTACATGCGGATCCATTCGAGATAGAAACTAAATCTTTCAACTGAAGGATTATTGCCTCCGAATCTACACCCGGAAAAGATATATTAAGAGTGTTCTCTAATGTGTAGGATTGGTCGCCATTAGGGATTCCTCCTATTCGTTGTAATGCTTGTAATGTCTTCTCTTTGAATGTTCGGCATACGTCTTTCCGCTGTACATTCCGTTTAACTGCAACATCAACAGCCTCACCTAGCGCTACGATTAAATGAACGGGTAGCGTACCAGGTCTAAGACCCCTTTCCTGCCCTCCTCCGACCATGATAGGATCAATGGGAGGCTCTTTATACCTACGACACCGCGCAACGAGGATACCAATGCCCTTGGGGGCATAAATTTTATGCCCACTAGCACTAATCAAATCTATTCTCTTATTCTTTAGATCTGGAATAATTTTTCCAAAACTTTGCGAAGCGTCTACATGAAAGTAAGCATCGTGACCTTCAAGCGCCTGCGCGTATTCCGAAATAGGCTGAATGACTCCCGTCTCGTTATTTACATGCATCATGGATACAAGAAGTGTATCGGGACGAATTGCATTTTTAAAATCTGCTGCACTCACCATCCCATTTTCACCGGGGTTGAGAAAGGTTACTTCAAATCCCTGGGTTTTCAGACGCTCGATAGGCTCCAGTACCGCCTTGTGCTCGTGAGCTCCAGTAACGATATGTAATTTCCCTTTCTCTCTGCCGTACTTAGCCAGACCTAAAATACTAATGTTATTACTCTCGGTAGCTCCGCTGGTAAAAAAAACCTCGTCGGCACTCGCTGATAGCAAATCGGCGACTTTTCTGCGTGCCTCGATAACCGCTGATTTGGCCCTGGCACCGTATTCGTGCGTCCGACTTCCAGCATTACCGTACTCCTCGGTCATGAATTGAATGGCAACGGCCGCAACCGATGGCTCAACGGGTGTTGTGGCATTACAATCGAGATAAATAGGATTTCTAGGCATTTCTAAGATATGTATGTTAAAAAATCAGAATAAGTTGACATGTAAAGTATATTAATGTATGTCAAAAAAACCAACAAATTGACATACATATGAGCCAAGACACACCAACTATCGCATTCCCAGTCATTCGTGGCACCCAAGCCACCCGCACCTACTACGTTGCCATGTGGTCGTACCGCATGATGAAACAAATCACTATCTTTGATGACAGTGACCTGTCTCAAGTCGACCGAATCCAGAGAACCCTAAACGAAAAGCGTATTCCTGAGATTAAAAATTACATTCTCAAAAATCCAGAGGATTATATTTTCTCTGCTATCACGGCGTCGATTGATTCAAATGTTAAGTTCGAGCCTTTTGGTGAAGCCGGATCAAACAGTGGAATCCTTAAAGTTCCTATGGACGCTAAATTCGTAATAAATGACGGACAACATAGACGTAAAGCAATCTTGGAAGCACTTGAAGAGTCCCCCGAGTTAGCCTCAGAGACCATAGCTGTAGTCTTTTACTTAGATCCTCAATTAAAGCGTAGCCAACAAATGTTCGCTGACCTGAACGGACAAGGAGTTAAAACCGGTAAAGCTATTAACGCACTCTTCGACCATCGCGACCACTACTCCAATATCGCACGCACACTCGCCAAAGAATGTAATGTATTTAGACGTGTTACTGAATTTGAAAAAGTATCTCTGGCAAAAAGATCCAAACATCTCTTCACATTCTCCAGCATTGTCAGCGCAACAGAAGCATTACTTAAAAATATTACAACAGGAGACGCTCTAAAAGACTACGAAACCTCTAAAACATACTGGGAGGCTGTCGCTGCGTGTTTCCCACAATGGCGTCACGTTGCAGAAGGATCTGTAACCGCAGGTGAAATCCGTGAAGGTGATTTATCAACATCTGGATTAATGATGCAAGTATTTGGAAGAGTCGGATCCAGCATACTTCAGTCTAATCCCGATAACTGGAAATCCCTTATCTCAAAGTTAAGCACTCTTGAATTTGACCGCTATAATCCAGTATGGAAAGACAGTGCGATTATTCAGGACAAAATTAGCAAGTCAGGTACAAGCATAGCTCTTTGTACTACGATTGTTAAACGTCACATTGGCGCACCTTTAGATGAGTCGGACAATGACAACGTAGCCTAATCATGGGAAACCCCACGCAGCACTCAGCATTCACTGAGACGGGCTTTAAAAGTACCGTCGATGCATTATGCGAAGAAATACGCACTCTGTATCTCGCGGATAATCGACCGTGGATTGTTGGGTATAGTGGAGGTAAAGACTCAACTGCCACCCTACAATTAGCATGGAAAGCAATCGAAGGTATCGAACCATCCAAACGCACAAAAGTAGTTCATGTAGTAAGTACAGATACTTTGGTTGAGAACCCCGTCGTTGCTTCATGGGTTACGCTCTCATTAAATAGAATGCTAGAAGCAGCAAAAGATAAGCAGCTACCCTTCTCTCCCAATAGACTTACTCCTGCTGTTCAAGATAGCTTCTGGGTGAACTTGATCGGCAAAGGTTATCCAACACCTCGACATAAATTTAGATGGTGCACCGAACGCCTTAAAATTCGCCCATCAAACAATTTTATTATGTCGGTAGTAAAAGAAGCGGGTGAAGCGATTCTACTACTAGGTGCTCGTAAACAAGAAAGCCAAGCCCGAGCCAAAGTAATGGCAAGGAATGAGAAAAATCGCGTTCTAGACAGACTCAGCCCCAATTCAACTCTACCCGGTTGCTCAATCTATACACCCGTTGAGGATTGGTCTAACGATGATATCTGGACATACTTAACACAGTCGGAGAATCCTTGGGGACATGATAACAAAGAGCTGCTGGGAATGTACGCAGGTGCGTCCCCTGACGGCGAATGCCCACTCGTTGTAGATTCTAACACACCTTCATGCGGTGATAGTAGATTTGGGTGCTGGGTATGTACCCTTGTAGAAAAAGATAAGTCGATGTCTGCCATGATTCAGAACGATCAAGAGAAACGATGGATGAAACCAATGCTGGATCTTAGAAATGCTTTAGACTTCAGAACAATGGAGGATCCGAGCCATCCATTAAGAACTCAAATTGATTCTGTAAAATTAGACTATAAAACCTTAGGTGCTGATGAAAAAGATCACGCTCTTCGTGATTTCAGAAGAATGAGAGGCAACGTATCATTCATGAAAAATGGAGATCCAGTTCCTGGACCTTATACACGTCAATCACGTGAAGCGTGGTTAAGAATGCTTCTCGAAGCGCAAACAATCGCACGTGAACTTGGGCCTGAATCTATCAAAGGCTTAGAATTAATAACTTTACCCGAACTTCACGAAATTCGGCGTATATGGGTTCTAGAAAAACATGAACTAGAAGACACGCTACCACAGATATATGAAAAGTGCACGGGATCGATATTCCCAGGATTATCTATGGATGACTCAATGGGCTTGAAGTCCAAAGACTTTGCTAAACTAAAAGAGATATGTGCGGATGACACTGGAACCTATGAACTAATCAGAGAGTTAATTGGCGTAGAAAACTCTGTTAAATTCGCCAGCAAGCGCTCTAAGCTACTCGATGATTTTGAAAAAACTTTCAAGAAGTACGCTTTTACGAACAGAAAAGATGCTGCATCATTCCATGAAGAACAAACGCTCTTCGACCAGGATGATAATAAGAGATTTGGTATAGTCAGAGAAGATGCATCTAAAGAAAATCCCGAACCTCCGCTCGGCTAAAAAATGATTATTGAAAAAATTACCCTGAAGAACGTAGGGATTTATACGGGATCTGTCTCTATGGACTTGCGTCCGGTGTCGCCAGACAAGCCCGTAATTTTAATTGGTGGTCTGAATGGAAGAGGTAAAACAACCTTAAGTAATGCGATTTTAATCTGCCTTCACGGTAAAAATGCACGGTGCAAACTCGATGAGTCTCAAGGCTACCTACAAATGCTCGAGTCGCTCATCAATAAGAGAAAAAAAGAAGACGAAAATTCCTCAATTGAAGTAACCTATAGCCGACAGCTAGCCGGTAAAACTCAAAGAATCGTAGTGCTGCGTGAATGGGAAAAAATTAACGGAAAAATACTCGAAAATCTAAAGGTCTCACCTGAAATAACTTCCGATTCAATCCCATTAGACTCAGCACTAGCAAACAACTGGCAGGAACACATCGAGAGCTACTTCCCTGCTGCGATATCCGGTTTGTTCTTTTTCGATGCAGAACAAATCATATCACTCACAGACCCAAAAGAAACTGCGAAGCTGATTGAATCAGCGATGAAGTCTTTACTAGGACTAGATCTTGTTGAACAACTCGAAAAAGACCTACAACGATTTCAAATAAAACTGGCACAAACATCAGCAGATCCACAAATAACTGAGAAAATTCAACGAATTGAAAACGCAGTTAAGTCATCAGGAGCTGAGGTACAAAAAAAGAAAGAAGAAATAGAGGTTCTTCAAATTAAAATTAAAGAAGCTGAAACGCTCAAAAAAGAAATCGCTGAAAAGTTCACAGCTGCCGGAGGATTGAATTTCGACAAACTAGAGACATACAAAGAACAAGAAAGAATTCTAGATGAGAAATATAGAGCACTGAACTCTGAGATTGAAGTCTTTTCATCAGGACTTGCACCACTCTCACTGATCAAAAATCTCTTGGAGAAAGTTGCTAAACAGTGCGAAGATGAAATGGACATAAGATTCAGTGAAAAAATGCTCCTATCTGAAGAAAAGCGTGATAAAAAGATTCTAGATAAAGCAGAAAAAACGCTCGCTGATGAAACTAAGTTAAGCGCCCTAGGCGAAATTTTACTCAAAACACGTACCAAATTATCAGCTGATTCAAAGTTAGTATTAGATGCCCGTCCAAGCTTTGGACCAGAACTCAACATTTTTCTCAAAGATTCAGTTAATGAGTTACCGGTAGCAGCCCAAAGACTTTATAATGAATCAAATAAAATAATCGATGAGCGTAACAGTCTACGGACTACCTTAACCAATATTCCAGATTCAGGATCTATCTCCATACTAAAAGAAAGTCTCACCAAATCAGAAAATAACTTAGAAAGTTTGCTTAATAACGAGAAGGTAGAATTAAAAGTACTTTCAACGCTGGAAAACATAGCATCTAAGTACACAAATGAATTAAATGATACATTGAGAGATCTCTCGATAGATAGACGCGAGATGGCAATCGAGGCACGTATCAAGGAAAAATCAGATTGTGCCATGAAAGTAATCAAAGATTTCCAATCTGTCACCATAGCCGAAAACTTAGAGAGGCTTGGTGAGCTCATCACTGAATCATTCCTATTCCTTCTTGGTAAGCGTGAGTTGATAACGAAGATTACGATTTCAAAAGAAGACTATAAATTAGAACTAGAGGGCCCTGATGGACCTGAAAAACATAGCCGCTTATCCAAGGGTGAACTTCAGTTACTAGCCGTATCTGTGTTATGGTCATTGGCTAAGGCATCCGGAAGACCGCTACCTATCGTCATAGATACTCCACTAGCCCGACTCGATTCTGTACATAGAACCAAGTTAGTTGAGCGCTACTTCCCTACTGCTTCACACCAGGTAATGATATTATCAACAGATGAAGAAATAACACCCAAATACCTAGAGATACTTGAACCAAGTATTTCTAGAAAATATGCTCTTACATTCGACGACCTAAGCCAATCCACCAAAGCAACTGCCGGCTATTTTGAATCAAAATGAAACCACCTGTAACAACTATCGTAACAACCTCCCTTGGTAGAGATCAGTTAATGCGAATGAAGCGTATCATGGGTATTTCTCAGTGGAATATAATTATGCGCTGGGCGGTCTGCCTATCACTACGGGAAGACAGTATGCCACCAGTCTATAAAGCAAAAAATCAAGATAATGAATCAACAGAAACTGAACGTTCTGTAACCGTTGAGTGGTCCATATTTGCCGGGAAGAGCTCCGAGATGTTTATATCTGCTTTAAAACTTCGCTATATTGAAGACTGCGGAGACGATCCAATGTTTACTGAATCAGAATACTTTCACCGGCACCTGCATCGCGGCCTAAATATACTAGATGGGAATCTTGAGAGAGACGAAGGTAATAGGACTCTTTTAAAGTTTTTACTTAATTAAGTTTATAATTTTGCTATATCTGTGGATATATAGCTATGAATTCATCGCATAGTTTAAGAGTTCTTGTCTGAATCATTGCAAAATTCCACATATCTAAATTTCCAAAATCATCACGTGCGATTCGAATGTTGGTATCTCTATATCCCTTTTCATTACTCTTAGAATCGGTGTAATCACGCTTTTTTAAGAAGGAATAGTTTTTGAGTTCTCTATTGAAATTTGTTAGCGTTAGATTGCCGAGAGTGTCTCTTAATAAATCCACATTATCGTTAATCCAAATTATTTGTTTATCTTTTTCTGATGGAAAAGCCTCAGCGTCTTTATTCCACTTAGATAGATCATCCATCCATGTTTTTTCATGTGATTGTGGCAAGACATGTTCTATATCTAACTTTTCTAAATTATTAATTGTTCCATTTGGGCTGCTGCGCGATGTCTCGACTGCACATAATGCAAATCTAGTAGCAGATTTATTGTTTGCATAAACTCTAGCGCGTGTAATTTCAGATTTTAATTCATTGTCAGAAACTGGTCTAAGATTGGAAAATTCTCCTGTTGTTTCCGATATTAACTTTGAGCGTAACCAAGCAGGAAAGTCTGCACTTAGAGGTTTTTCGCTTTTATGTTTTACACATAAGTGGGCAAAGAAATCGGACATTTTTTTCACAGATCTACCTAGTAAAGCACGTCTAACGTAATAGTTTTCTAAAATAGAAAATACATTCGCTATGGTAGCGTCATCAGGTCGGTTAGCTGGCGAACGACCATAAAAGAGCATTAACAAAGACATTGGAGTTATGAAATCAAGACTGGAGAACTTTTTGACAGACTTACTGAGTTCTTCTGATATTTTTGCATCGCTCCACATTAATGTCTGATACGTTAAGGCGTAATCAGAAAAATGCTTCATTTTACTTATTACCGCGTCTACGTCTCTAGCACCTTGGATTTCACTTTGTAGAAGCTCTCTCAAGCGAGAGTAAAGTTGTTTACCGGAAACTACATCTCCATTCATTCCAGCATAAGCCCTAAAAAAACCATCAAAGAGTGATTTTCTGAGTACGCCTTCATTTCTATCGCGAATTTGACATAAGCACTCCTCCAAAGGAGACCAAATATGTTCAAATAAACTTTCCCTGCCAGACTCTTCTGTGAGTGTTAAAATATGATTTCTAATTAAATCTGTGACTGTTAGCGGCTCCCCTTTATAGTTAATACTTTCGAAAATTTGCTGCGGATCATCAGTTTCATCTAACTCAATGTATGCTATAATCATTCTCGATAAACCATCAAGTATACTGTGTAGAAATTGAATTTTATCTTCAAGGTCAGAACCCATACCAGATTGTTCAAATGATGACTGTATTAAATCCCTAAGCAGGTCAAAATGCCTATGGTGTCTCTTTCTTTTATCGGCTTCGGCTTTATAAACAACTGCATTATAAACAGTCCTGTCTTCATTTAATTCTGTAGGGTAAAACTTTTTGTATCTGTGATCTTCTATTTGATAATGTATATATGTATCATCAACTAAAGCTGGCAGATGCAATTTACGACTGTTTGAATCAGTCTGCCTACGTAATTTAATTTTCTCTGACTGGTTGTTTAATATATGTGCACTAAGATCTTTATTCTTTTTTATATATTCCCTGATTGATGCAGCAAGTAACATTGTAACTGTCATTCTTTGTTGGCCATCAATAACAAGATAATGCGATACATCACCGTCAAGCGTAGCCTCCTTACTTCTTACCATCGTACCCATATAGTGAGTAGACTTGTCGTCTTTGGAGGTTTTTAATAAGTCCATCCAAAATGTTTTAACCCTCTCTTCATCCCAAGAATATTCTCTTTGAAATATCGGTACAGAGATTTTAGCGTTATTTATCAATATGTTTGCTAAGTTGTTTTTGGATAAATTCATGGTTCATGTTTATATTTATTATATATTATTTTAACAAGATAAAATAAACATCTATGTATTGGATTCTAAAGCAAAAGGGGTCCTCTGCGAGGACCCCTTGATAAGTCTATATTAGAGCTTATCACTTTCCGCCTGGCGGATTATTGCCGCGACCATTACCGGAAATATTTCCGGTAGTGCTTGGACCATTAGGAACACCTTTACCCATGTTTATTTATGCCTTTCTATTTTGTTTTGGTTCGATCAAGCCTTAAGTGGCTTGAAAATATCTTGTTCACGCAGCCTTCCTGCGTTCGTCCTCGATACGATTAAGGCAGGCCAATATGGCCGGTGCACTGTCGAGGGGGTTAAGAATTGAGAACTTAATGGGGGTGCAGCCTGGCTGGTTGTCATAAAATATGCCCTCCCCAGCGCATATGCCTAGGCCTTGAGCACGAGAGAGCTTGCGACCCTCCGCCGTCACCAATTGGACCGGACCAACATTGAGCATCAAGCTCTTTGCCAAGAACTTGGCGCAGGCATTATCTTCCCCAAGCTTGGTTACGATCAGAAGTGGATAATTACGTTCTTGAACTTCTAGTCGGTTTTTAAGCTCAGTGACTTCTGCAGGCGTGGCCGATATGTCATAACCGAGTTCAATTTCTTTATCGAGTGTACGCAAAACGGGTTCCCAGAGGAAACAACGCGCTTTAAATTCCTCGTTGGTCTGGCAATTCCCGATCAGGGAATCCACCTGAATACAAAATCCTTTCTCATTATCTTTTTTAACTAAGACTTTGTGGAAAAAAGCTTTGTCGGGACCTGTAAGTGAGAAAGTTACGACATCATTCTCCAACTTAGTAAGCGGCTTGTATAATTTAAATCCCTTGCGCTCATAATTAGGTATCAAGCAGTGGATAGTACGATTAGCGACGTAACTTACCGAGGGGACATTTCCATTTTTATCAAACGTGCTAACCGACATAGACGAGCGCAACTCTCCAAGATCTTCAAACAGCCAGAGTTTTTTGTTAATATCAAACCATGGATAGCTTGCGGAAGGACAATGAACTGCACCGCCATTCACAATCTTACCTAGCTGCTGAGCCATGGCAGAACGGGACTTGTTTGATCCGTGAACCAGAATGAGGTTAAAGGGAACAAGATCGGGTTTTTTAAACTTCTTAACATAGTCCTGGATGGAGTTCGCATCGGCATGCCCGGAATAATAAGGAGATAAGTCCTCAAAGTTCATTTTTACAGCGTCAGCCGGAATTTCAATAAATTCAGAGCCAGTCTCGTTCTTGTGGCGCTTGGGAATCTTAAGGGGTTCCATTTCCGAGCGTTTGATAAGATCTTCTTCACCTAAGATCTCGCGTAAATGGTGACCTACTGAATTTTCAGGACAGTAACCACAAAGAAGAAGCGTGGCCTGGGGATTGTTGGCATGCTTTATAATTTCTTCGCATACCTTGCCGCGAATCGTTGTGCCCGATCCCGCAATAACGATGGTTATATCGTCGCCTTGAATGACGCCGCCCCAATTAACGACCAAATCGCCGTATGAAGTGCTGTGCTCTTGGTAGGCATCAGAATCAGGCGACAACAAGCGGCGAATGAGTTCTAATCCCCCGAACTTGTAGATTTTTGAATCTATATTCAGCCAAGAAAATTCTTCGGTTCCCTTTTGTTGTGAATAAGCTTCACGCAACTCAAGTGCGTAATTTTTGGCTAATTTAGAATCGATATTAATGGTGGGGATATTCTGTGTAGGAATTCCGGTGAGATGACGTAGCTCGGTCAGCACTAAATAAAGATCAGCTAAGAGATCAGTAGTGCGACCCAGTGAGAACGCTGGAATAATCAAACGTGCATCAGGTCCTTTAGAGACGCAATCTGCCACGACTTTCGCAAGCGCACGTAAGCGTTCGGCGCCGATGAGCGTAGAAGGGTCGCGTGGGCACTTGTCGCCATAAGTAGATTCTAGGACGACTACGCCTGAGCCAGATTTCGGGTACAGACGTGCTGGTGCGAGGCCGCCGTGCTCTTCTGCATTGGATACGGCACCCACATCAGCAGAAAACACAATGTCGGTCTGAGTCTGTCCTTCATCAGAGCAGAAAAGGCGGACCGAAACACAACCTATCAGGTGCGCGGTCGGCATGAACGAGTAACGAAGTCCTTGGACACCTTGCACCGGGTAGAGCTGTCCGTAATCGGCATCTGAGTCTGTATCGGGGCAGACAAAGAGAGTCGGTAAGAGCTTTAGCATTTTATCGAGCTCTACCACGTCCTCAGAATTCATGTGGCTTAGTATATCAGCCAAGCTGAGTTCCGTAAGTTTAGATGTAATCTCCGTGCAATAAATCTGGCCGCGGAAGCCGGCACACATCCACTGCAGCAAATTACCGATGTGATCGGCGTGCGCATGTGTTAAGAAAATCGCGTGTAGGTCTTTGGGATGTACAGGAAGTTTACTAACTTCGTTCTCAACTTCCTCACCCTCTCCTTGAAGGAGTCCACAATCCACCGCAAAATATTTACCGCTCTGCGAGTGATAAATAAAATGAGTAGATCCGGTAACCGTTCCACATGCGCCGTAAGGCTTGTAGAATAGGGGGGACTTGTTTTTGTTAACTGATGTAGCCTTGGTGTTACCAAGTTCGTCGGATGCATTTTGCAGGCCGAGAGCTTGGAACGGATTGTTGTTGAATGACATGTTTGCCATAAAGAAAGGGGTTGGTTGGGGGAATTTTTGACGAAAGGTCTCTAAGAGTGCCTGGTGGACACTCTAAATTTCTCTCAATTTAGGGTAGGTTATGTTATCTTCGGACGATCGGCTGAAGGTTTAGAAAAAAGTGTAGGTAGACTTTCGAGACCTAATTCCAAACGTGCATTTTGTAGCGCTTTAGCTGACTCAACGGTTTGTTTGATAGCCACATCGAGCGATTTGTATAAGCTCTCAATCGATTGTTTCGGTGCAGCCGATCCGACCAGATATTTTTGTGGACGGAGGTCGGTGATAATTGTCACTGAGCTCTTGTCTTCGCTTTCAAGATTCTCGAACGAAACTTTGGTTGAGACCGATGGATGTTCAGTTCGGTTTTTGATGATATCGACCAAGCGAGTCACAAATTCCTCAGAGAAGTCGCTCGCTTTCGTGCGGCGTACAAGCGCAGATGCAATGATATCGGCAGCAGCCTGGACATTTTGATCGTCCGAAGAGCTCGTAACAGATGAAACATTGGTCGCATCAACAAATAAGACATCCTTGTCTTTACGATTTTTACGGAAGACGAGTATAGCGATACGATCATTTGTACCGGCAGAACCGCGGGGCAGTTCTACAACAGTGTCTAACCAATTCTTTTTGAGACACTCATTTAATAAACGAAGACTAGAAATACTGAATAAATTGCGCGAGGAAACAACGGCAACCACTGTGCCAGATTCGTGCACAGTTTCTAAAGCATGTTTCATTAACTTTGAGTCGTGACTTTCACCAAATCGTCCGCCAATGACTTGTGACGAAGAGCGCAGAGAATTTAAGTGATTTTTTGTTACTTCGAATTCTTTCCTGAGTTGATCAGCAATGCTGGTCGCTCGAGTCAGCTTTTTTTCGAGTGAGTCGATTATTTCCAAATGGTTTTTTTGTGACTTCACATTATTTGGTTCAACGAGTGCTAGACTACTTATATGATGATTAATTTCTGCCTCTATTTCTTTAACTTTTTCGCTAGCCGCAGTCCAACGTTCCATACCCATGCGCTTAATGTTAAGAAGCTTTATGACCGTCTCATCATCATAGTTTTTTAAGGATTTAGTCTCATCACGTACAACCCATTGTGAGCTGCTATAGACGTAAGCCAAGTCAACAGGTCGCATTTTAGATTCTAATTCATGACCATGCGTTAGCGCATCACCAACTTTCACATTCACTTCGTTGTCGCTGGGTGTTAACTTAATTCGAAGCCAGCCTAGTAGTGCTGAGAGCGAATCAGCCTCTTGACCATAAAAAGTTACGCCTTCACTCTCCTTCATGGCCGCAGTAATCATATTACCTAGACCGAAATTGAGATCCACTACTACCTCGCCAGACTTAACCGGGAAAGCCTGGGCAACTAAACTCGCTAAATCAGCAGGAATAGTATTTTGGGTTGCTTGATTGTTGGCAGATTCACTTGTCTTAATGAGGAGATTGAACACTTCTGCGGGTAAACTTGGGTTGAATGAGATAAGCTCAAGTGGCGGCGCAATGTTCTCTAAAAGTAAAAGCTGGAATGAAAGTTTTTCAATCGATTGCTCGAGCCAGTCAGCCATGTCCTGGTCTATCTTATCGACAATCAGTTTATCTGTTTTAACTAAATCGATTTGAGCTTCATTAACTTTAGCGAGAGCTTTAATGATACGGACGATTCGCGTAACCTTAAAAATAAGTGACTGTTTTTCCAATGAAGCTTCGGTATCGCTATTAAGAAGGTAGTCTGTGACAAAAATATCGGATAAAAAGTCTGGTAATTTTACAGCTAATGCTGAGTTCAGTCCTGGAAACTGTTTGGGGGATTTTTGAACCGATTGGCAGACAAAAATCGCGTAAACAATAGCAACGAGGCGGCAATCTGTACCACCGAGTTTGGCGCGGATCTGCTTGGAAACATTTCCGAGCTTCTGACGATCTTCTGATGATAAACTATATAACATAAATAAAAATTAGCGTAAGCCCACGATTTGGTTAAGCTCTTCGATGGTAACAGAATACTCGAGCGTGGCTTCTGCGCGGCGAGCGTCATACAGTTGAGTAGCGTGACGAGCAACTTGCGCAATTTTAAGTTGTTCTGCGAAAGGTGGTACCGGTATCTCTAATGAAGCTAGTGAATCACGTGAAAAAATCAAAGCAGCTGATCCACGTGCGCTTGATGTAATCTTTGATGAGATTGCTGGGGTCGAAAGAATCCATGCAAGATAAGCAGCAGAAATTTCATTTCGCATATCGTCATTAACTCGCACAACCATACACATTGGACCGGCTACAAGTTGGTAGCCCTCGGACATAACCTCGGGGGACTTTTCTAAAATCGATACGCGGAAACTGCCACGTGATGTAGTAATAATATCATGTTGTTCCAGTAAGTGACGGGAGGTGGTTGACGAAGCAGACATCGTTATTTTCTCACCTTGGATCTGAGATAAGAAAGGGCTGGTCAGTGAAGACGACGAAATCATCTTCAGCGGAATTTCATCATCCGACGGAAAGAGGTTTTGAACATCGCGAGAGGATAGCCCGGCACGAATACGTGCAATGGACTCGAGTTTGAGGGTTTTGGTTGGATTGTGTGGCATAAATTAGGCAGCGCGGTTTTGAGCGTTTAAAATTGCTGATAGAATGATGATTGCCTTGGTAGACCCTAATCCTCGGCGAGATAGCTTAGCGGCAATGCGCGTAATCTGATGCTGACTAACAACCAGCCCAGGCAACGGAAGTGGAATCCACTCACCTTCAAGAACCTCACCAATAATTCCTTCAATAATGTGGGCCTTCTGTGATTGAGACTCTTTGGCTATTTCTCGGTTCAGACTCTCTAAGTCGCGTTGTGTTGACTCCCATACCTCGCGAAAAGCTTTGTGCATGCTATTAAAATTGAAATAAGTGTCGGCTCGCTCTTCAGACTCGGACTTGGGACTAATTTCTGAAACCGGTTTCCACTTATTTACCTTTTCTAAGGCTGTGGAAATGGCATCAGCCATAGCCTTCTCTTCTAAAATTTTACTGTCATTTGAGTTGCTAAATTGTTTAAAAGACTCTATTAATTCGAGCGTGGATTTATTGCTGAAAGTACGCCCCATCGGTTTAATTGAGTCCACAAAGCGGCAGATGAAGGCCGACACAAAAGCTGGGCGGCTTGTGAAGATGACGTGTTTGGATTTTCCGGACTCCCCTGCCTCATTAAGAACAACGGATACTCCGAAGCTCTCCAAAAGGTCTGGGTGGGCGGTGAGGATTGCTTCTGCGTCCTGGGCGAGTGATCCCGAGTTCAGGTCACGGCCGAGGCTCAATAGGTTGTCTGAGGTGATTTTGGTTCGATTTATCATTGGATTTGCGGGTGTTTTCTGTGTTTCTGAACTTGTATGCATTACACTACAGCACGCAAGCACTTATTGCAGAAATGCTTGTAGTTTCTCTGGTAGTGCATAAATCCGATTTTCATTAATACCTTATTATCAACGACTTATTTTATAACCTACGGCCTTAAAAAAATTAATGGTTAATACCCTATACACGAGTCAGTACCTCAACTTTTATTAAATCTCATACAGCTATCATGAAGAAACTATTCTTACTGTTCTCACTTTTTTCGCTGACCGGATGTCAGTATCTCAGCGTTGAACGGAAAACTTATCATAACTTAAATTCTGAAACGTTTATCGGGAAAAGTTTTCAAATTATTTTTTTGGATCTAGCGCAACGTGACTCACTTGAATTTAGTTCACACTCTAATGTCCTAGCATCGATTCTCAAATCAAAGGGAATGATTGAAGCTAAACCAAATACTAAATCAGATTACATCGTAGCATTTGTTTTTAAAATATCTGGAAGCACACAAATCGGCTCAACATCTACACCCCACTTCACAACTTCTGGTGGAACATCTAATTTCAACGCCACAACTTATGGTAACGGGGGAAGTTACAGTACATATGGAACGGTTAGCTCTTACCCAACTTTAAAATACGCAGGCTCTACAACAGAAGAATACAGTTACACAGAATACAGCAGAGATCTAACTATTAAGATTTATAATCAAGAAAAATACAATAACGGAGACAAAAAGCCAATTTACGAAACACAGGCTTTTAGCTCTGGACCAAGTAGAGAAACTTCAAAAATTGTTCCTCTACTAATTAAATCACTAATGACTAATTTTCCGCTACCATCAGGATCATCAGATAGAACAAATATCCTTTGGGAATAAAATTCGGATTGGTATAGTCTCACTTCCATTGTGCACTCGCATGCAATGTACGTGTTCACCTTGCCAACTTGTCACCTAGCTCGTAACATTTGAATTATGACGATTACAAATAAACGAAGTTCTATCACGATGCATGCTGGGCGGTCGTTGTTGGTTGCTGCGCTGGCCACGCTGTTTAGCGGATGTGAGACGTGGTCGAAATATTTTGGGTCGGATTCTAAACCGCCATTACGCGCCATCGACCGGCGGGTTGATCTGAATCGCTTCATGGGTGACTGGTACGTCATCGCACATATTCCCACCTTCATCGAGGACGACGCTTTCAATGGTGTCGAAAGTTACAAGCTCGACCCCGATGGCACGATTGCGACGACCTA
>Ga0209188_1001056_pt1 | contig 23656 bp, 26 predicted proteins | sample C_130625_EF_Meta_FD_187307 | JGI IMG/M metagenome (GOLD analysis project Ga0209188, IMG submission 187307) | Freshwater microbial communities from Lake Croche, Canada to study carbon cycling - C_130625_EF_MetaG (SPAdes) (version 2) | ecosystem: Environmental > Aquatic > Freshwater > Lake... | reverse complement strand
ACCAGCGTGCTTTCCGGCAGCCAATCCGCCGCCCAGCGCGCCAGGGCCGACAACACCGCGCTCATCAGCAGGGAGAACAGCAGGAAAACGCCGATCCCCAGCACGAAGACCACGTGCACCACCTTGTCGATCAGCAGTTGCAGCCAGGGCGCGCGGGCCGGGGGCGGGGCGCGCCAGATGGCATTCAGCGCCGCCTGCACTTCGGCGAAGACACTGCTGGCTGAGACCAGCAGCACGCCGACCCCGAGCAGCGTGGCGAGGCGGCCGGCCTCGGCATCGGCGGCGCCGTCCACCAGGCCTTGCAGCACCCGCGCGCCGGTCTCGCCCAGCAGCCCCTGCAATTGTTGGGCGAGGGCGCCTTCGGCCGCCTGCTGGCCGAAGACGAGACCGGCGATCGCCAGCGCGATCACCAGCAGCGGCGCCACCGAGAAGAAAGAATAGAACGCGATCGCCGCGCCGCGGCTCATCGCCGAATCCTCGATGAAGCCGTCGATGGTTGCCCGCAGCAGGCCGAGGACCCGGCGCGGCATTCTCAGGGTGGGCCTTCGACCAATTGGCGTTCCTTCACCCGCAGCGCCCGTTCGTGATGTTCGGCGACTGCCGGGCGATGCGCGATGGAGACGATACTGGCCTGCGGCAGCTTCGTGCGCAGCGTCTCGTAGAACGCCCGCTCACCCTCCGGGTCGAGGCTGGCCGTTGCTTCATCGAGGAAAAGCCAATCGGGCTGTACCAACAGCGCGCGGGCCAGCGCCACACGCTGCTGCTCGCCGCCCGAGAGGCGCCGGTCCCAGCTCTCCTCCTCATCGAGCCGTGCGGCGAGATGGCCAAGCCCGGCATCGGTCAGGGCAGCCTGCAACCGTTCCTCCGGCACGCTCGCAGCATCGAGCGGGTAGCAGAGGGCGCGGCGCAGCGTGCCCAGCGGCAAATAGGCGCGTTGCGGCAGAAAGAGCACCCGCGCCCCTTCCGGTACGGCGATGCGCCCCTTGCCGAAGGGCCAGATGCCAGCGATGGCACGGAACAGGGTGGATTTGCCCGAGCCGGACGCGCCGGCGACCAGAACCCGCTCGCCCGGGGCGATCCGGGCGCTCGCGCCTCCGATCAGGACACGGCCATCCGGCAGGGTCAGGGTGACATCCTCGATCCGCAGATCCGGCCCGGGCTGGCGTGTGGCCTGGACACCGTCGCCGTTCCGGGTGGCGGCGCGCGCGGCGGCGATCGCCGCCATGAAGCCAACCAGCCGCTGTACCGTGGCGCGCCAGCTGGTCAGTTCGCGGTAGTTATCCACCACCCAGGACAGCGCGCCCTGGACCTCGCCAAAGGCATTGGCGGTCTGGGTGAGCCCGCCGAGCGGGATGGCGCCACGGAAATAGGCCGGGCTGGCGACGACGATGGGGAAGACGGCGGCCACCTGGGCGAAGCCCGCGGTGAAGAAGGTCAGGCGCTTGGTCGCCACCATGATCGACCACCAATTCTCGATCAGCCGCTGGAAGCGAGCGGCGAGCCCGCGCTGTTCATCTGCCTCGCCACCATGCAGGGCGATGCCCTCGGCATTGTCGCGGAAGCGAACCAGGGCGTAGCGGAAATCCGCCTCGACCTTCTGCTGGTTGAAGTTCAGCCGGATCAGTGGCCGACCGATCCAATGCGCGAGCAATGTCCCTAGCACTGAATAGACCAGCGCCACCCAGACCATGTAGCCGGGGATCTCGATGCCAAAGAGGGTGAAGGAGCCGGACAAGCCCCAGAGCACGAGGATGAAGCTGAACAAGGTCACGATCGAACGCAGCAGGCCGAGGCCGAGCGCCAGGGTGCTGTCCACGAAATCGCGCAGGTCCTCGGCGATCCGCTGGTCCGGGTTGTCGGTGCCCGGATCGGTGAGCGCGATGCGGTAATAGGCCCGGTCCGCCAGCCAGTCCTGCAGGTATTCGCGGGTCAGCCAGCGCCGCCAGCGGATCTGCAAGGCCTGGCGTAGATACAGCTGATAGACTGCGATCAGGATATACAGCGCGGCGACGAAGACGAAGCCGGGCATCGGCCCGCTATCGGTGTCCTGCCACCAGAACAGCAATTGCCAGAAGGCATCCGCCCGTTTTTCCTGCAGCGCATTAAAAAATTCTCTGTTCCAGTAGGAGAGCAGCACGCTCATCCCGACCAGGGCGAGGTTCAGGAAGACGACGAGCGCGAGCAGGCCGCGGGCCGGCCAGCGCTCCTCGCTTTGCCAATAGGGCCGGGCGATGCTCCAGAAATCGTCAAAGAAACCGCTCAGTCGACGCATCGCTCAGCCCTCTCCGAGCGTGGTTCGGAAGGTTGCGAGCCAGGCCTCGATGCGGGCACGGTTCACGCCGAGGTCGGAATAGCCGAACAGGCTGCGGGAGAAGAGAAAGAGCCCCGAGCCGCCATTTGGCTGCGGCACGATCCCCGCCGCGACAAGATCGGGGAAGTTCAGCAGGGCGGAGCGCGCCACCCATTGCGCCTGCCGTCGGTCTGGCCAGGCGGCGAGCGGCGTGGTTCGCGGAAAGCGGCCGCCCAGATCACGCAGCGCGGCGAAGGCGCGGTCGGGCTCAGCGCGGAAGGGCGGCACGATGATCTGGCTGGCCGGATTGCCACCGGGTGGCCCGGCGAGGCAGGCATTGGGTGAGTCCGGCACGCGCAGCGCTACGAAATCCAGAGGCGTGGCCTCCGGCAAGCCGCTCGCGCCGCTGCCGAACCAGGCGGAAAGCGGCGCCGCCGCCAGGAAACCGCGCCGTGCCATGCCGGCCCTTATGCCCTGCTTGTCTTGCATGGCGCCCTTCTACACGCCGGCGTGGCTCAGGGCACCAGCCAGCTTGCGGTGCAGGCGCCGGCGGTGTTCCAGGTGAAGCGGGCGCGCCGATGGCCGGCGGCGGCCAGCCACAGCCATTCGAGCGATTCGATGTGGAGGATCAGCACGGCGAAATGCCCGCGCGCCGCCGCATCCAGCGCGCGGGGCGAGGCGGGAGGGGCGGCGACCGGGGTGCCCGGGCCGGGCGCCACGGCGTAGCAGAGCCGGCTGCCGGGATGGCTGCCCGCCCAGGCGGCCTCCGCCTCCGCATCCGCCGTATGCAGGGCGATTCGCCCGCCCAGGCGGATCTGCACCTGCGCCGAGGCATCATAGCCATGCAGCGCCCCCCGCGGGTGGGCGAGCAACTCGGCGTATTTGGCACTGCGCTGGTCGGTATGGACGCGCAGGCGGCGGGCTTCGGCGTCGAAGCCGCGCAGCACCACGGTCCGCAGGCTGGGCTCGCCGGCGGGGGTGATCGTCGCCAGGGTGGGCGTGTGAAAGGGGCTGCGGCGATCGGCGACGCCACGCGCCAGCAGGCGCTGCGCCTCGGCCAGCGTCTCCTCCAGCGTTTCGGGGCCGGGCGGGCGGGGCATGGCGGTTACCTTGGCTCGGCCGGGGCGCGCAAGCGGATCACGCCGCGCATCGCCTCGGGCGGGATCGGCCGGCCCTTGCGCAGGATCTCGATACGTCCGGCCCGGGCGAGTGTGACCGCGGCGGCCCGTACCGGGCCCAGCAGCGGGCGCCATGCCGTCCCGCCCAGGGCACGCGCCACTTCGCTCGGGCAGATCGAGCCGGTCGCGCGGGCAGTGGTCAGCGCCAGGATAGCGCTCTCGATTTCGGTCGGGACGGACGCCACGCTCATCGGAGAGCCTTAGCGCTTTCGGCGAAGGCGCGCAGGCCCTTCTCCACCGTCGCCTGATCCAGATCGCGCAGGATGAAGACAAGGCGCGAGCGCCGGTCATCGCCGGCTGGCCAGTCCGAGAGCTGCACTGGCGGATGAAACAGATGCTGCACGCCATGAATGGCGATCGGCTTCTCCTGTCCAACCAGATTGAGGATGCCCTTGATGCGCAGCACGTTCTCGCCGCGCGTCATGGTGAGGACCTCCAGCCAGGTGGCGAGACCATCCCAGGGCAGCGGCTCGTCAAAGGTCACGCAAAAGCTATGGATGCGCGCATCGTGCCGGTTCGGGTCATGATGGTGATGGCCGTGGCCATGCGCGTGTTCGTGGTCCTGGGTGGCGTAGGCCTCGGCATCCAGCCAACGGCGCACCTCGGGCTGCTTGCGGGTGGCGTCGTAAAGGCCGCATTCCAGCAGCTCGGCGGGCGCGATTTCGCCTTGCCGGGCGATCAGCAGCGGCGCCCCTGGGTTCAGCGCGGCGAGCCGGGCCTGGAGCGCGGCGAGGTCCGCGGGGCTTACCAGATCGGTCTTCGTCAGCACCAGCCGGTCGGCGACCGCTGCCTGTTTCACCGCCTCCGCCTGGGCATCGAGGGTTGCCATGCCGGTCGCTGCATCGACCAGGGTTATCACCCCGTCCAGCCGGTAGCGGAACAGCACCAGCGGGTCGCTCATCAGCGTCTGCAGGATCGGCGCCGGATCGGCCAGCCCCGTCGTCTCGACCACCACCCGGCGGATGGCATGGCCCTGTTCGATCCGCTGGGCGAGATCGCGGAGCGCCCGCACCAGATCGCCACGCACCGTGCAGCAGAGGCAGCCGGCATTCAGCAGGATGGTATCGCCATCCAGCCGCTCGACCAGCAGGTGATCGAGGCCGATTTCGCCGAACTCGTTGATCAGGACGGCGGTGTCGTGCAGGTCCGGGTGGCGCAGCAGGCGGTTCAACAGCGTGGTTTTGCCGGCGCCCAGGAAGCCGGTCAGGACGGTGACGGGCACCGGTGGGGCGGGTGGCGCACTCATCGGCCGTAAAGCGCCTCGGGCGCGATCAGGGGGGCGGCAATTTCGGTCAATCTGCCGTCGCGCAGCGCCTGGTAGAAGCAATTCCTCCGGCCGGTATGGCAGGCGACCCCCTGCTGATCGACCAGGGCCAGCAGGGTATCGCCATCGCAATCGAGCCGCAGTTCCACCAGCCGCTGGACCTGCCCGGAAGTCTCCCCCTTCCGCCACAAGCCGCCACGGCTACGGGAGAAGTAGCAGACCCGCCCGGTGGCCAGCGTTTCCTCCACGGCCTCGCGGGTCATCCAGGCGAGCATCAGGACCTCGCCGGTATCGTGCTGCTGGGCGATGCAAGGGACGAGGCCCTTGAGGTCGAAGCGAATCGCCCCGAGCAGCCCGGCCCGGGCGGCGGGATCGGCGATGGCGAAGCTCGCGGTGGGCTCTGTCATGGGGTTATCATGCCGCTATGTCCGCGCTTTCGGAACCCGCCCTCGATGCCAGCCTGGATCAGGCCGCCGCGCTTTGTGCCCGGCGCGGCGCCCAGCTCACCGCCCTCAGGCGGGAGGTGCTGCGGCTGGTCCTGGTGGCCGACCAGCCGCTGGGGGCTTATGCGCTGCTGGATCGGTTGAAGGCGAGTCGGGCCGGCGCGGCGCCGCCCACCGTCTACCGCGCGCTTGATTTCCTGGTCGAGCATGGGCTGATCCACAAGGTGGAGCGGCTGAACGCCTTCATCGGCTGCGCCGATGCGCTGGAGCATCCGGCGGATTGCGCGTGCGACGCGCAGCACGACCACCCGCACCAATTCCTGATCTGCCAGCGCTGCGGCGCCACGGCGGAAATCAGCGATCCGGCCATCGCCCGCGCCCTGGGCCGGGCCACTGAAGCGGCGGGCTTCGTTGCCCGCCGCGCGACGGTGGAGGTGGAAGGGCTCTGTGCCCATTGCGCCGCGCTGGGTTGACCGCTTGCCGGCTGCCTGTCGGCTGATAAGCTAATCCGTATGGAGATCGTCGATACCCTGATTCGCCTCGCTGGCCCCGCCTCGTTGCTGGCGGCCTGCCTTGTCCTCCTGTTCGGCAATTGGCTCAGCCGGCGGGTACCGCTGCTCTCGCGGTACTCGATCCCCAGCCCGATCGTCGGCGGCGTGCTGTTCGCCTTGGGCGCGATGCTGGTGCAGCGGAGCAGCGGCTACACGATCGAGACGCAGTCGGTGGTGAAGACGGAACTGCTGCTGATCTTCTTCGCCTGCCTCGGCCTGTCGTCCGATCTGCGCCAGCTGCTGCGCGGCGGGCCGCGGCTGTTGCGCTTCTTGTTGGCCCTGGCGCCCTTCCTGGTGGTGCAGAACCTGCTCGGCGTGCTGCTCGCCAAGGTGCTTGGGCTGCACGGCTTCCTGGGCTTGGTCGCCGGAACCATCACCCTGGTCGGCGGCCATGGAACCGGCGCCGCCTATGTCGCGCGTTTTGATGAGGTGGTGCAGATCCCCGGGCTGATGGCGCTGACCATGACGTCGGCGACCCTCGGCCTGGTGCTCGGTGGGGTGGTCGGCGGGCCGGTCGCGGAGCGGCTGATCCGGCGCCACCGCCTGACGGCCGCCCATGCCGAGGGCGGGGAGGAGACCGGCAGCGTCATCAATGGTCCGGAGGCGGATGAGCCGGCGAGCACCTTTCCGGTGATCGGGGCCCTGGCGATCGCGCTGATCGCCATGCTGATCGGGCAATGGCTGGCGAGCCAGCTGCAGGGCCTGCCGATCGCGGTGCCGGCCTTCGTGCTCTGCCTGCTGGCCGGGCTGGCCTTGCGCAACCTTGGCGAGCCGCTGGGCCTCAAGCTGCACCAGCCATCGGTTGATTTGATCGGCTCGGTCTCGCTGTCGTTGTTCCTGGCGTGGACGATGATGGCACTTGATCTCAGCGCGGTGATCGCGATGGCGGGACCGCTGGTGCTGATCCTGTTGGCCCAGGTCGTCCTGGTGGCGCTCTGGGCCTATTTCATCACCTTTCGCGCGGTCGGGCGGGATTACGAAAGTGCGGTGATGTCGGCCGCTTTTTGTGGGTTCGCGATGGGCGCGACGGCGACGGCCATCGCCAATATGCAGGCCCTGGCGCGCCGCCACGGGCCGGCACCGCAAGCCTTCCTGGTGGTGCCAATCGTCGGCGCCTTCTTCGTCGATCTGATGAACATGGTGGTGTTGACGGGATTCCTTGGTTGGCTGGGCCTGCGGTAGGGGCCGAATGCGTTCAGGTGGACGTATCTGCACGCGCGCAGCTGCTCCTAGAGCATGCTGCGTTCACATATGTTCACGCAGCCCGCTCTAGCATGTGTTGGACCGCGCGATTCAGCGCCTTCGGCGATTCCGCCTCAACGCATCGCGCTCTCGAGCATGCTGCGTTCACATACGTTCACGCAGCCCGCTTTGGCATGTGTTGGATCGCGCGATTCAGCGCCTTCGGCGATTCCGCCTCAACGCATCGCGCTCTAAAACATTGATTCGAGAGCAGGCTCCGATCGGCTTAATGCGGCCCGAGGTCAGGGGGCGGAGCCTTGCGTTCGATCCAGGCCGAGACCGGGCGCATCAGCACATGTGCGAAGAAGACGATCAGCGTCAGGGTCAACGCCAGCCCGTATTCGAAAACCCCCGCGGCCATGCCGATCCCGGCCAGCGCCCAGAAGGTTGCGGCGGTCGAGAGGCCACGCACCGCCAGCCCACGATGCAGGATCACCCCAGCGCCGATGAAGCCGATACCCGTGGCGATCGCCCCCAGCGCCGCGCCCGGATTACCACCACCATAGAGGATCGCCACCCGGGCAAAGACCGCCGCCGCCGCCGCCACCAGCGCGGCCGAGCGCAGCCCCCCCGGGTGCCGCCGCCATTCCCGCTCCGCCCCGATCGCTGCGCCGAGCAGGGCAGCGAGCAGCACGGCGAGGACGTCATCAGTAAGCTGCCACATCCCCGCACTGTGCCACCGGACGGCTTGGCGCAATACCCAGCGGTGCGGCGCATCGACCCCGGCGATCCGGCGCTATCCCTCTAGCATTTCATCATCGCCGGAGGGGGGAGTAGGCCGCCATTTGTGAATGAGTTGCTGCAGCGGCTTGAGGATCAGATTGACCGCCAGGACTATAACGGTCAGCCAGATGGCGCCCACGCTTTCCTGTGCCCCGGCCTGGGCACCGATCGCCGCGACGCACCAGATGGTCGCTGCCGTGGAAAGACCCTTCACCGACAGCCCCTCGCGCAAAATGGCCCCGGCGCCCAGAAAACCGACGCCCTGGGCGATCGCGCCAAAGGCGGCGCCCAGATTGCCCGGATCGACCCGGGTGATCGCAAGGTCGGCAAAGCCCGCCGCCGCGACGCAGATCAGGGTACAGGCCCGCAGGCTTGCCGGACTCTGCCGCCATTCCCTTTCTGCTCCGACCGTCGCGCCCAACAGAAAAGCGAGCGGCAGGCCGGCGAGCGTGCTGTCGGCCTGGACCAGACCTACCAGCCAGGACGGTTCAGCCATGGGCTACCTCAGACATTGAAGCGGAACAGCAGGATGTCGCCGTCCTTCACGACGTACTCCTTGCCTTCGATCCGGAGCTTGCCGGATTCCTTGGCGCCCTGCTCGCCGCCCAGGGTGACGTAGTCGTCATAGGCCGTGCATTCGCAGGCAATAAAGCCGCGTTCGAAATCGCCATGGATGACGCCGGCCGCCTGCGGCGCGCGGGTGCCGCGGGTGATGGTCCAGGCCCGCGCCTCCTTTGGCCCAACCGTAAAATAGGTGACGAGTCCAAGCAACTCGTACCCGGCCCGGATCACCCGGTCGAGCCCGCTATCAGCCAGCCCCAGGCTCTCCAGGAAGTCCGGCCGGTCGGCCGGCGGCATCTGGCTGATCTCGGCCTCGATCGCGGCGGAGACCACGACCGCGCTGGCGCCGGCCGCCTTGGCCATGGCGAAGACCCGCTCGGCCTGGGCATTGCCGCTTGCGGCCGAGGCTTCCTCGACATTGCAGACATAGAGCACGGGCTTGGTCGTCAGCAGTTGCAGGCGGGCGGCGGTCGCTTCCTCCCCCTTCGGCACGGCGGTGCGGGCAGGTCGGCCGGCGGTCAACGCGGCCATGATCGGCTCGATCAGCGAGAGCTGCGCTTGGGCGTCCTTATCGCCACCACGGGCCCGCTTGGTCAGGCCCAGGGCGCGTTTCTCCAGGCTGTCCAGATCGGCGAGCATGAGCTCGGTCTCAACCGTCTCGGCGTCCCGCACCGGATCGATGCTGCCCTCCACATGTGTCACGTCGCCGTCTTCGAAGCAGCGCAGCACATGGACGATGGCATCGACCTCCCGGATATTTGCCAGGAACTGGTTGCCGAGCCCCTCGCCCTTGGAGGCGCCGCGCACGAGCCCGGCAATATCAACGAACTCCAGGCTGGTGGGCACCACCTTCTGGCTGCGGCCCATCTCCGCGAGCTTGGTCAGCCGCGGATCGGGCACGCCAACCCGGCCGACATTCGGCTCGATGGTGCAGAAGGGATAGTTCGCCGCTTGCGCCGCCGCGGTTTCGGTCAGCGCGTTGAACAGCGTGGACTTGCCGACATTGGGCAGGCCGACGATGCCGCAGTTGAAGCCCACGTGACGATCTCCTTAGGCGGTAAGGGCGGCGGCGATGGCCTCCGCCAGGCTGCTCGCGGCGATGCGCGCGGCGCCGTCATCCGTATTCACGGCAAGCGCCGCGGCCCGTATTGCTGGGGCGAGGCGCGCCGGCGGCAGGCCACAGCGCTCAGCGGCGCGGGCGATCTGGGCCGCGAGCGCGCCAGGTGCTGCCCCGCCCGGGGCGATGGTCGCGGCGGCCTCCAGCAGCAGCGCGGCCTCGATCGCCGCATCTCCGGCCGCGGCCAGAACGACCCGCTGACGGCGGATATCGGCAAGCGGGCCGTTACTGTTGTCGCCCAAGGGTGTTGCCAGCGCTTGGCGCAGCGCCGCCGCGGTGCCGGATAGGGTCGCGGCCTCTCGCCGCAGGGCGGCCGCCAGGCCGGCGGCGCCGTTGCGCAGATCTTCCGGACCGGGGCCGCCGAAGCCGCCGGCGATTGCTTCGGGCTCCATCATGCCTCCTGGGTCAACAGGGCGATCCGCGTCATCGCCTCCTCCGCACGGCCGTCGCCGAGCAGCGGCGCCGTCTCGGCCAGCGCCTCCAGCAACCGGGCGAGCCAGGGCTCGTCGGCCTTGGCGAAGTTGCCAAGCACATGGCCGGTGACGCGTTCCTTCTGCCCGGGATGCCCGATGCCGAGCCGCACTCGCCAGAACTCCGGCGTGCCGAGCGAGCGTTGGATGTCGCGTAGGCCGTTATGGCCGGCTACCCCACCACCGCGCTTCACCCGGACCTTGCCGGGCGCGAGGTCGAGCTCATCATGGAAGACGGTGATCGCCGCTGGGTCGATCTTGTGGAACGCGGCGGCGGGCTGCACCGCCTCACCTGAGCCGTTCATGTAGGTGAGAGGTTTGAGGGCGAGCACTTTCTGTCGCCCCACAATGCCTTCCGCCACCAGCCCCTTGAAACGTTGTCGCCATGGCGTGAAGCCATGGCGACGCGCGATTTCATCGAGGGCCAGGAAGCCGATATTATGGCGATGCCGCGCCTGGGAAGGCTCGGGATTGCCCAGCCCAACCCAGAGCAACATGCCGTCCTCGGCTTACTTCTTTTTGGCGGGGGCGGCGGCCTTGGCGGGGGCGGCGCCCTTGCCGCCCTTGGCCGGTGCCGCCGGCGCTGCCGCCGCGGCCGGCGCCGGGGCCACTTCGACCTCCACCGTCGGCGGGGCGATGGTCACCACAACGAAATCGCGGTCAATGACCGATTTCGTGCCGTGGTGACCCTTCACCATCGACCAGCGCAGCGAGTCGCCGATTTCGGCGCTGGCGAGGTCGATCTCGAAGAACTCCGGCACCTGATCGGGATCGGCCAGCACTTCCAGCTCACGCCGGATGACGTTGAGCACGCCACCGGCCTTGAGGCCCGGGGAGCTCGCTTCGTTCAGGAAGTGGACCGCGACCTTCACGCGAATGAGCTGGCCTGGCGCGAGGCGCTGGAAATCGACATGCAGTGGCCGGTCAGTGACGGGATGGAACTGCACCTCGCGCATCAGCGTGCGCTCGGTACCGCCGCCCTTGACGGCAACTTCGTAGAGATGGCCCTGCCAGCCACCCTTATGCATTTCCTTCATCACGTCGCGTGGGTCGAGGGCGATCAGCGTCGCCTCCTGCTTCGCGCCATAGATGACGGCGGGGACAAGCCCCTCTCTCCGGGTCGCGCGTGCCGCCCCCTTACCGGCCCGCCCGCGCGCCTCGGCCTCGATCCGAATTGTCTGGACCATGGTCGTGCTCCGCTTAGGGATGGAAATCATCGTCTGAAAACGACAACGCCGGCCTCCAGGGGTGCCGACGTAGGACATGATCTAGGGCAGCGCGTTGGCTAGCGCAAGCGGCCCGCCGCTCAAACCTCCGGCGCCAGGGCGGCGGGGACCACAGACCAGACCCGGGCGCCGGCGGCGGGCGGCGCGCAGCGGATCGGCAGCGCGTTCGGCGTGCGGACGTTCGGTTCATGCCCGAAAGCGAGGCGCAGCGCGCGGAACAGCGCGCCATGGGCAACCACCAGCACCGGTCCGGGCCGCGCCGTCGCACGGTTCACCGCGGCCACGGCCCGGTCGTAAAGAACCGCGAAGGACTCAGCGCCCTCCGGGGTATATTCCCCGGCGATCCAGTCATCATACCAATCGCCCATCGGCTTGCCTTCCTGCTCGCCGAACGCGACCTCCTGCAGCCCGGGGTCGAGTTGCACCGGCAGACCAAGCGCGCTGGCCGCGACCTCTGCGGTGACGCGCGCGCGCTGCAGCGGTGAGGCGATGATGGTGGCGATTGGCCCAAGGCTGGGGAGCGTCCGGGCCGCCCGTTCCGCCTGCTGCTGGCCGACATGGTTCAGGGGAATGTCGGAGCTGCCCTGCGACAGGCCCTGGGCGTTCCAGTCGGTCTCGCCGTGGCGGAGAAACCAGAAGGGGATCGGATTGAGTGCCGCGGCAAAGCCCATCTCAGGCCAGACCCTCGGCCTGCATGGTCCGCTGAACGGCCGGGCGCGCCTGCATACGGGCGTAATGCGCGGCGACGTTCTTCGGTAGCGGCTTGCCGAGCCGGCCCGCCCACCAGAAGCAGACATAGAACACCGCCGTGTCGGCGAAGCTGAAGCTGCCGGTCACGTAATCGCGGTCCGCGAGCTGCTCGTCGAGCCAGGCGAGGCCCTTGGCGAAGATGTCCTCGCCGCGCTGCTTGATCGCCGGGTGCTCGGCCTCGTTGGCGGCGAAATTGGCCGGCCGGAAAATCCGGCTGAAGCCCTGCATATGCATGGTCGCGACGCAGTAATCCGTGACCTCCAGCGCCTTGGCCAAGGCATCGGCGCCCTCCGGCATCACCTTGGCCTGGGGGTTGGAGGCGGCGAGCCAGACGGCGATCGCCGGGTATTCGGTCAGGACCGAGCCGTCATCCCGCGCCAGCGCCGGCACCTTGGATTTCGGGTTCACGGTGGTGAAATCCGGCTTGAACTGCGCACCTTCCCGCAGATTGACCGCCACGGCCTCGTAGGGTTTGCCGATCTCTTCCAGCAACACGTGAATGCCGATCGAGCAGGCACCTGGGGCGTAGAACAGCTTCATGCCGAGGGGTCCTTCGGGAGTAGCGCCGCAAGCCTCGCCGGCCCGGCGGCGGGGCGCAAGGGCTGGTTCAGTTAAACAGCGAGGAGACGGAGCTTTCCTCCGAGATCCGGCGCATGGCCTCGGCCAGCAGCGGGGCGATGGCCACCTGGCGGATATTGGCGGAAACCCGGACGGCTTCGGTCGCCATAATGCTGTCGGTCACAATCATATTCTCGATCGGGGAGGCGCCGACGCGTGCCACCGCCCCGCCGGAGAAGACCCCGTGCGTGACATAGACCGAAACACCCTGCGCCCCCTGCTTCATCAGGGCCTCAGCAGCGTTGCAGAGGGTACCGCCGGAATCGACGATGTCGTCGACCAGAATGCAATGCCGACCTTCGACCTCGCCGATCACGTTCATGACCTCTGACACGCCGGCGCGGGGACGGCGCTTGTCGATGATCGCGAGATCGGTGTGCAGGCGGGAGGCAAGGGCGCGGGCCCGGACTACGCCACCGACATCGGGGCTGACCACCATCAGGTCGCGGCCCTGGTAGCGATCCTGGATATCGCGCGTGAACAGTGGCGCGGCGAATAGGTTGTCCACCGGAATGTCGAAGAAGCCTTGAATCTGCGCGGCGTGCAGATCCATGGTCAGGACCCGGTTGGCGCCGGCGGCGGTGATCAGGTTGGCGACCAGCTTGGCCGATATCGGGGTACGGGAGCCGGATTTGCGATCCTGCCGCGCGTAGCCGAAATAGGGGATCACGGCGGTGACCCGCCGTGCGCTTGCCCGCCGTAGAGCATCGAGCGTGATCAGCAGCTCCATCAGATTGTCGTTCGCCGGATAGCTGGTCGACTGGACGATGAAGACGTCCTCGCCGCGCACATTCTCGTTGATCTCGACGAACACCTCCATGTCCGCGAAGCGTCGGATGGAGGCGCTCGTGAGCGGCAGGTTGAGACTGGCGGCGACGGCGTCGGCGAGGGGACGGTTGCTATTGCAGGCAACGATCTTCATGGCGTCGGGCTCTCCTCGGCCGACAGCGCGAAGGCTGCCGCGGTACCGCGGGTCGAAATATCAACTGCCTGCGCGGGTGTAAATCAGCCGAAGCGTCTGGAAGACGCCATGGCTTAACCGCTTCGCAATCGAGCCCCGGCATTTTCTGCCTGCCGATGCGCAGAAGTTGCCGCCGGCCGGAGAAGGCCCGCCGGGTTACCGGGCTTGGGATGTGGGGCGCGGTGTCGGGAACGACTGAAATTGCAACGACAACCTCGGAAACCGCGCGGCTTGGCGGTTTGCGCGGTATCCTGGAGGGCCTCGCTGGCCGCCGCCTGCTGGTGGCGGGCGGGCTCGGAGCTGGCCTGATCGGTCTGCTAGCAGCCCTTTGGCTCCGCGCCGGGGAGCCGCCGATGGCGTTGCTTTTCGGGGATCTTGACCAGCGCGATGCCGGCGCGGTGGTCGCCAGCCTGGAACGTCAGCGAATCCCCTATCGGCTGCAAGCCGGTGGCGGGCAGATCCTCGCCCCGCTCGATCAGATCCCCCGCCTGCGCCTTGCCCTGGCGCGGGAGGGATTGCCCGCCGGCGGCGGCGTCGGCTGGGAAATCTTCGATCGGGGCCAATCGCTGACCGAGACACCTTTCCAGCAGAATGTGAACCAGCTGCGTGCGCTCGAAGGCGAGTTGGCCCGCACCATCCGCGGCCTCGCCGGGGTCAAGGCCGCGCGCGTCCACCTGGTGCTGCCGCGGCGGGAGGCCTTCTCGCGCGAGCGGGGTGAGGCGCAGGCCTCAGTTGTGCTTAATATGCAGGGTGCGCAGCGACTGGATCGGGAAGGGGTCCAGGCGGTGCTGCATCTGGTCGCGACCGCCGTACCAGGCCTCAGGCCACAGAATATCTCGATTGTCGATAGCCGTGGGGAATTGTTGGCCCGTGGCGGCCAGGCCTTGGCCGGCCCGGCAGCTGCGGCGACGCAGGAGGAGATGCGGCGCGGCCAGGAACTCCGCCTTGCCCGCGCGGTCGAGGAGTTGCTGGAGCGCAGCCTCGGGCCCGGCCGCGTGCGGGCCGAGGCCAATGTCGAGCTGGATTTTGATCGGGTGGAGACGCGCGATGAGCGCTTCGATCCCGAAAACCAGGTGCCGCGCAGCACGCAATCGAGCACCGAACAATCCCGCGGCAGCGAGCCGCCGCCAGTCTCCGTGGCGGGCAACCTGCCCGGCGCGGATGCGCCAGCATCCGGCGGCACAACCTCCGAGAACCGCCAGGAGGAGACAACGAACTACGAGATCGGGCGGAGCACCCGCAATACGTTGCGGGAACACCCGGTGGTCAAGCGTCTCTCGCTCGCGGTCCTGGTCGATGGGGTCGCCGAGCCGGGCGAGGGTGCTGCCGCGCCGAAATGGCGCGAGCGCACGCCCGAGGAGTTGCAGCGGATCGCCACGCTGGCCCGCAGTGCCATCGGCTTCAACGAACAGCGCGGCGATCAGGTGCAGGTCGTCTCCATGCGCTTCGTTGAGGAGCAGCTGCCGGTGCCGGTGGCGGAGCGTTTCTTCGGCCTGCCGGTGGCGCCGGTGCTGGCCACCCGCCTGATCGAAAGCGCCCTGCTGGCGCTGGTTGCGCTGGTGGCGATCCTGCTGCTCGGCCGTCCCCTGGTGCGCCGGCTCGTTGCCTCCCTCACCCCGAATGTACGCCTCGTGCCTGTCAGTGCGGCCGCGGCTGGCGGCTCTCTGACGGGCGGCGGGACAGGCCCGGATGGCGAGGTGCCGGGTGAGGGCGCCGGCCTGGGCAATTTCGCCCATATCGAGGGTCAGATGAAGGCGTCGTCGGTCGCGGCGCTGGAGAGCCTCGTCGGCTCGCATCCCCAGGAAAGCCTGAGCGTGCTGCGTCGTTGGATGCATCCTGAAGAGGGCGCCCAGGCATGATCACGATCGAGACAATGACCGGGCCGCAGAAGGCCGCGGCGCTGATGCTGGCGCTCGGTGAGGCGACGGCGGCCGAGTTGTTTGGCCGGATGCATGAGGATGAGATCCGCGATCTGTCGCAGGCGATGTCCATGCTGGGGTCGGTGCCGGCTGCGGTGATCGAGGAGCTCTGCCAGGAATTTGCCGAGGAGTTGGGGAAAGGCGGCTCCCTGCTCGGCTCCTACGAGAGCACCGAGCGGCTGCTGGAGAAGAGCCTGCCACGCGACCGCGTAGCGACGATCATGGAGGAAATCCGCGGTCCTGCAGGCCGTACCATGTGGGACAAGCTTGGCAATGTGAACGAGGGCGTCCTCGCGAACTATCTCAAGAACGAATACCCGCAGACCGTCGCCGTCGTGCTGACCAAGGTGAAGCCCGACCATGCCGCCCGCGTGTTGGGGCTGCTGCCGGAAGGCTTCGCCATGGAGGTGGTGATGCGCATGCTGCGGATGGAGAATGTGCAGAAGGAGGCGCTGGAGGGCGTCGAGCGCACCTTGAAGGCCGAGTTCATGTCGAACCTCGCCCGCTCGCAGCGGCGCGATGCGCACGAGATGATGGCGGAAATCTTCAACAATCTGGACCGTGCGACCGAGGGGCGCATCGTCGCCGCGCTGGAGGAGCGCAACCGCGAGGCGGCCGAGCGAATCCGCAGCTTGATGTTCACCTTCGAAGATCTGCACCGCGTCGATGGCCCGGGCTTGCAGGTGCTGCTGCGCAGCGTCGAGAAGGAGAAGCTGGCGCTGGCCCTGAAGGGCGCCACCGATGCGTTGCGCGAGCTGTTCTTCCGCAACCTGACCGAACGCGCCGCCAAATTGCTGCGCGAGGACATTGCCGCCCTTGGCGCGGTGCGGTTGCGCGACGTGGACGAGGCGCAGGCCGCGATCGTCGTCATGGCGAAAGACCTTGCCGCCCAGGGCCAAATCCAAGTCGCTGACGGGCGTGAAGAGGAGATGGTTCCGTGAGTGGATTCGAGCCCACTCCGCTGTCGCCCGCCAGCGTGGCGCGGCCCAAGCTGGCTGTTTACAGCTTCGACCTGCCCGATATCGACGGCCCGGCGGTTGGCCGCCGCGCAAAGCCCGATCCTGCCGCCGCCGCAGAGGCGGCGATCGAGGCGCGGCTCGCCGCCGCGCGGGCCGAAGGCGCGACCGCCGGTGCCGAGACGGCGCGGGCCGAATTGGAGGCTGGGCTACGAAGCCAGGAGATGGCGGCGCTGGCAGCGATTCTGGCGACGCTGGAGGCTGGCCGGGCCGATTTGACGCTGGCTGCCGAGGCGGCCGCCACGGCCCTGGCCCGTGTCCTGCTGGCCGCGCTGGATGCTGCCCTGCCGGAAGCCGCTGCGCGGCTCATGCCCGATACCGTCGCGCGGCTTGCCGCAGCGCTGCGGCCGCTGATCGAGGACGGGGTCCCGGTGACGCTCCGCGTTGCCCCCGGCACCGCGGCAGCCGCCGCGGCACGTATCACCGATCCGGGCTTCGGCATCGAAGAAGACGCTGGCCTTACCCCAGGCGACGCGGCGGCGGCTTGGCGCGGCGGCGGCGCCAACGTCTCGCTCGCCGCGCGCCGTGCGGCGATCGCCGCTCTGCTCGCCACTTTTGATCTTTCTCCGAAGGAATCCTGAGCCATGTCCGATACCCCTCCATTCGAGCAGATGTCTGCGCCTGAGACCAAGACGGGACGTATTGGCGAGCCGGTGCCGCGCGATCTGGACGCGGTCTACGACATTCCGGTGCAAGTCAGCGCGGTGCTCGGCCGGGCGACGATGCAGGTGGCCCAGCTGCTCAAGCTGGGTCGCGGTGCGGTGGTCGAGCTGGACCGCAAGCTCGGCGAGGCGGTCGATATCTACGTGAACAACCGCCTGGTCGCGCGGGGCGAGGTGGTGATGGTCGATGACAACCGCCTGGGCGTGACCATGACGGAGATCATCAAGGGGGACCGGGCCAGCTGATCATGGCGCGGCTTCTCATCATCGGCCCGTTGGAGGGTGAGCTTGGCCACGCGGCGCGGATCGCCACGGCGCGCGGCGCGGCGGTGCGGCACGAGGGAGGTGCTGCCTCTGGCCTGGCGCGGTTGCGGGCGGAGGGCGCCGATCTGGTCATGTGCGATCTGACGCAAGATATCGGCTGGCTGATCGAGCAGTTGAGCGCTGAGCGGATTGCCTGCCCGGTGATTGCCTGCGGCCGTAACGCGGATGCCAGCGCCGCGGTGCGGGCGATCCGCGCCGGTGCGAAGGAGTTCCTGCCGCTGCCCCCGGATGCCGAGCTGATCGCCGCCATGTTGCAGGCGGCGAGCGGCCAGGAGCCGGGGCCGGTGCACCAGGACCCGCGCATGGCCGCGCTTCTGGCCCGCGCCGAACAATTGGCGCGGGCAGAGGCCAGCATCCTGATCAGCGGTGAGAGCGGCACGGGCAAGGAGGTGCTGGCCCGTTTCATCCACACCCATAGCCGGCGCGCGCGGGGCCCCTTCGTGGCGCTGAACTGCGCCGCCCTGCCCGAGACCCTGCTGGAGAGCGAGCTGTTTGGCCACGAGAAGGGCGCCTTCAGCGGTGCGGTCGCCGCCCGCAAGGGCAAATTCGAGCAGGCCGAGGGCGGCACCCTGCTGCTTGATGAAATCGGCGAGATGGAGCCCCGCCTGCAGGCGAAGCTGCTGCGCGTTATTCAGGAGCGGGAGGTGGATCGCCTGGGCGGCGGCGCGCCGGTGAAGGTCGATGTGCGTCTCCTGGCGGCGACCAATCGAGATCTATCGGCCGAGGTGCGGTCTGGGCGGTTTCGCGAGGATCTCTTTTTCCGGCTGAACGTCATCGGCTTGGCGATCCCGCCCCTGCGCGCCCGGCCTGGGGATATCCCGGCGCTGGCCCGCTATTTCGCAGACCGTTTCTCCGCGGCGAACGGCCTGCCGCGCCGTGCGCTGACCCCGGCCGCGGAGGCGCTGCTGCTGCAGCACCCCTGGCCCGGCAATGTGCGTGAGTTGGAGAATGCCCTGCACCGTGCTGTGTTGCTCGCCGAAGGTGCGCAGATCGGGCCGGAGGCGATCGAGCTGAGCGTGCCGCCGCGCGAGGTGGTGATGGCGGAGATCCCCGCTGGCGCTTCGGCCACGCCGCCACCCAGCGCGCTGGTCAGTGGCCTGGTCGGCCGCCGGGTCGAGGAGGTCGAGCGCGACCTGATCCTTGAGACCCTCACCCATTGCCTCGGCAATCGGACCCGGGCGGCCGAGATCCTTGGTATCTCGATCCGTACGCTGCGGAACAAGCTGCACGAATACCGGGCCCAGGGGGTAGCGGTGGCCGTCCAGCCCGGCTTCCTGCTGCCCGGCGGTCGCTGAGGCATGGGGGGCTTTGTTCTGCCGGCTTGGCTTGGTCGGCTGCGCCCAAGCGGCGACGTCACCCTGGCGATCGGCGTCACGGCGCTGCTCGCGGTGCTGGTCGTGCCGTTGCCGACGCTGCTGCTGGATGCCGCTCTGGCGGCCTCGCTCACCGTCTCGGTGCTTGTGTTGATGGTGGCGCTATTCCTCCGCCGGCCGCTCGATTTCACGGCATTTCCGCAAGTGTTGCTGCTGACCACCCTGCTGCGTCTTGCGCTCAATGTCGCCACGACGCGGACCATCCTGACCCATGGGCATGAGGGCCCGGAGGCGGCGGGCCATGTCGTTGCCGCCTTCGGCGGCTTCCTGATGGGCGGCGATGTGGTGGTGGGGCTGATCGTCTTCGCCATCCTGCTCGTCGTGAACTTCATGGTGGTGACCAAGGGCTCCGGCCGCATCGCCGAGGTCGCTGCGCGCTTCAGCCTGGATGCCATGCCTGGCAAGCAGATGGCGATCGACGCCGATCTCTCGGCCGGGTTGATCGATGAAGCGGAAGCCCGGCGCCGGCGGCGGGAGCTGGAGCAGGAAAGCGCCTTCCATGGCGCCATGGACGGCGCCGCCAAATTCGTCCGCGGCGATGCCGTGGCGGGCCTCATCATCACCGCCATCAACCTGATCGGCGGCCTGGCGATCGCCGTGATCCGGCATGGCCTGCCGGTCGCTGAGGCGGCCAATACCTTTTCCTTGCTGACCGTCGGCGATGGCCTGGTCAGCCAGATCCCTGCGCTCCTGATCTCGGTCGCCGCCGGCATCGTCGTCACCAAGGGGTCCGGTGAGGAGCGGGCGGATGAGACGATGCGCCGGCAGCTGATCGGCGCCTGGAAGCCGCTGGCGCTCGCCGCCGGTGCGGCGACGGTGCTGGGCGCGCTGCCGGGGATGCCGATACTGCCCTTCCTGTTGCTGGCTGGCGGGGCGGGCGGGCTTGCCTGGGCCCTGCGGAAGGCGGCCCTGGAGCAGGCGACGACGCCACCGCCGCCGGCTGCGGCACCGGCCGAGCCACCGGTCGCCGAGGCGCTGCGGCTTGACCTGCTGCGACTGGAGCTGGGCTACGGGCTGCTCGCGCTCGCGGCCGGCGATGCGCCGCGGCTGACCGAGCAGATCCGCCAGCTTCGCCGCAGCATGGCGCAGGAAATGGGCTTCGTGCTGCCGAGCGTGCGGATCCAGGACAATCTGGAATTGCCGCCCGATACCTATGTGCTGCGGGTCAAGGAGATCGAGGCCGGCCGCGGCCAGCTGCGCCCGCCGCTGCAATTGGCGATCGATCCGTCCGGCCAGGTGCCGGCCCTGCCCGGGGAGCGCACCACGGAGCCGACCTTCGGCCTGCCTGCACTTTGGATCGAGGAGGGGCTGCGGGAAGAAGCGCTGGCGCGGGGGTGCACCGTGGTCGATGCGGCCGGGGTGCTGATCACCCATTTGACCGAGACGGTGCGGGAGCAGATGGCCGAATTGCTCTCCTTCGCTGAGACCCAGAAGCTGCTCGACGAATTGCCCGGGGAACACAAGAAGTTGGTCAGCGATCTGGTTCCGTCGCAGATCGGGCTCGGCGGGCTGCAACGGGTCTTGCAGGCGCTGCTGACCGAACAGGTCTCGATCCGTGACCTGCCGACCATCCTCGAAGGGGTGCAGGAGGCGACCGCGGCTGGCAACCGCAGCGTGCCTGGGATCGTCGGCGTGGTGCGCGGGCGGCTCGCCCGTCAGCTGTCCGAGGCAGCCCGCGGCGGCAAGGGATATGTGCCGATGATTGCCCTTTCCGCCGACTGGGAACTCGCCTTTGCGGAAAGCCTGACTGGGCCGCCGGAAGACCGCCAGCTCAGCATGGAACCTTCGCGGCTGCAGAGCTTCATGCAGCGGTTGCGTGAGGTCTGCGACGGTGCGGCGGCGGCCGGGGAGGCCCCTGTCTTGGTCTGTTCGGCCGGCATCCGCGCGCATGTGCGGGCGATTGTCGAGCGGCTGCGGCCAAGCACGATGGTATTGAGCCAGGCGGAGATCCATCCGCGGGCACGCATCCGCACGGTGGCGACGCTGTGATCGGCGCTGGGGGCTGAGCGAGGATGCGGCTGCGGGTTTTCCGAGCTTCGGATATGCGCGAGGCGATGGCGCTGTTACGGGCCGAGTTGGGCGCCGAGGCGGTGATCCTCGATACGCGGCGCGTGGCCGGCGGCATCGAGCTGACGGCGGCGCGCGAGGGGGGGCGGGGCGAGGCGGCGGCGCCGCTCGGCCAGGATGAGCCGCTGCTGATCCTGCCTTCGGGTCCGGGCCGTGCGCTGCCGCCGCAACTTCATTGGCATCGCCCGCCAGAGGCGCTTTTCGGCACGCTGGCCGGGCCGGTGGAGGGGCTCGCGGAGCGGCTTGCCGCCCGGCTGCGCTTCGCCCCGTTGCCGGATGGCATGGCGCGGCCGGTCATGCTGATCGGCCCGCCGGGGGCCGGCAAGACGCTGACCTGCGCGAAGCTGGCGACCCAGGCGCTGCTGTCTGGCCGGCCGCCTATGGTGGTGACGACCGATGATGCGCGCGCCGGGGCGACCGAACAGCTCGCCGCCTTTACCCGGCTGCTCCACCTGCCGCTCATCGTGGCGCCGAAGCCGGCGATGCTGCTGAAGGCGCTGGCGCGGCGGGTGCCGGGCCAGCCGGTACTGATCGACAGCGCCGGGCAGGACCCGCGCCTGCCGGCGCCGGCGCTGGTCGCGTTGCTGGCGGCGGCCGAGGCAGAGCCATTGGTGGTCTTGCCGGCTGGGCTGGATGCGGAGGAAGCGGCGGCGTTGGCGACAGGTTTTGCTGGCCTGGGGGCAGGTTTACTGCTGCCGAGCCGGCTCGATCTGCCAGCGCGGCTTGGGGGTGTGTTGGCCGCCGCTGGCGCGGGGCTGGCGCTGACCGTGGCGGGGATCGGCCGGAGCCCGGCGGATGGGCTTGCGCCACTTGATCCGGGGCGGCTGGCGGCGCGCCTGCTGAACGGCCCGGCGGCTTGGCGGGAGGATGGGGCGTGACATTGGGCACGGGACGGCTGTTGTCGATCGCCTCGGGCAAGGGCGGCGTGGGCAAGACCTGGGTATCGATCAGCTTGGCGCAGGCCTTGGCCGAGCGTGGCCGGCGGGTGCTGCTGGTCGATGCCGATTTCGGGCTGGCCAATATCGATGTGCAACTCGGGCTCGATCCGGGGCGCGATTTGGGTGATGCGCTGGCAGGCGGGGCGATGCCAGTGCCGCACCCGGCGGGTTTTGCGATGCTGGTTGGCCGATCCGGCTCCGGTGCCCTGGCGGGGCTGGAGGCAGCGCCGGTGCTCGCGCTGCTGCAACGGCTGGGGCAGGCGTATGACGATGTGCTGCTGGACTTGCCGGCCGGGGTGGCGCCTGGCGTTCGCCGCTTGGCGGCGCGGGCTCACCTGTTGCTGGTGGTGGCGACGGGCGAGCCGACCAGCCTGACCGATGCTTATGCGGTGCTGAAACTGCACCGTCAGGATGCGCCGAGCGGTGCGGCGCGGGTCGTCGTGAACCAAGCGTCTGGCCGATTGGCGGGGGAGGCCACCTGGCGCACGCTCGATACCGCATGTCGGCGTTTCCTGGGCGCTGGTGTGCCGCTCGCTGGTGTCATTCGTCGGGATGCGCTGGTGCCGGCCGCGATCCGGGCGCAGGTTCCACTGCTGACCCGAAGCCCCGGTGCGGCGGCGGCGGCGGATGTGCGGGCGCTGGCTGCCGGGCTCGGCGCGCCGATCCCGGCCCTGCTTGGGGCTTGAGCTTGCGCCCTGGTTGGCCCATTGGCCGTGCGGTTTTGGAAGAGATCCCCTGAAGGGGACGCTGCCGCGGGCCGACGAGCTGTCTGGCTGGCGTGGCAGGAGGGAGAATGCCATGAAACGTCGTCTTTTGCTGGCGCTGGCGGGGAGCGGGCTAGGCAGCCCCGCCGTGCTGCACGCCGAGGCCGGATGGCCGGACCGGCCGGTGCGTTTGGTTGTGCCCTGGCCGCCGGGCGGGTCGACCGACACCATCGCCCGCATCATGCAGCCAAAACTTTCGGAGGTGCTGGGCCGGCCGGTGGTGATCGACAATCGCGGCGGGGCGTCGGGCTCGATCGGGGCAATAGAGGCGGCGCGGGCGGCGCCCGATGGCTACACCTGGATGCTCGCCTACGATAACGAAGCGACCAACCAGACGCTGATGCGCCTGCCCTACAAGACACTGGATGCCTTCGCCCCGGTCAGCCTGGTGGCGACCGGGCCGCTGGCGCTGGTCGCGCACCGGTCGACGCCTTGGCGGAACTTCGCCGAGCTGGTGGCGGCTGCCAAGGCGGCGCCGGACACCATCAGCTATGCCAGCTCGGGCGTCGGCGGGCTCGCGCATGTGTCCATGACCTTGCTGCAGCAGCTGGGGGATTTCCGGCTGGTGCATGTGCCCTACCGGGGCGGTGGGCCGGCGCTGCAGGACGCGGTGGCTGGTCAGGTGCCGCTGTTTATGTCGAACGTTGTCATCATCAGCCAGCACATCAAGGCGGGGACACTGCGCCCGCTGGGCGTGACGACGCTGGGCGAGACGCGGCATGTGCCTGGCGTCAAAAGCTTTGCGGAACAGGGATTTTCCGGCTTCGATGCGCCGACCTGGTGGGCTTTCTTGGGCCGGGCGGGCACGCCGGAGCCCGTCCTGGGCCGGATGCGAGAGGCGGTGCGCCTTGTGCTCGGGGACGCCGAGGTCCGGGGCAAGATCGAGGAGCAGGGCGCCGATGTCAGAGCGAGCGATGCCGCGGCCTGCGGGAGCTTCATGGCCGCCGAGATCGCCCGCTGGGGCCAGGTGATCCGCGACAACAAGATTACTGCCGATAGCTGATGAGCTGATCCCCGGCGCCGAAGGCCGGTGAGCGAGCTGTTCGGCCATGTTGCAGTTTTTTTATAGCGGTGGTCGGAAGTCGCTTGACTGGCTTGTGTTGTGGGCCTAGATGCTCTCTCCCCGGCGCTGAGGTGTTGGGGTGGTTTTCAAATCCTCCTTGGTGAGGTTTGGGGCTTGGCTGGGTCCTGGTTTGTTT
>Ga0209188_1001053_pt1 | contig 23684 bp, 21 predicted proteins | sample C_130625_EF_Meta_FD_187307 | JGI IMG/M metagenome (GOLD analysis project Ga0209188, IMG submission 187307) | Freshwater microbial communities from Lake Croche, Canada to study carbon cycling - C_130625_EF_MetaG (SPAdes) (version 2) | ecosystem: Environmental > Aquatic > Freshwater > Lake... | reverse complement strand
CGATATCGCGTTGTACATCAACGCTGCATCATTCCTCTTCGCCGCCTGGACAATCCGCGGTTTAAAAGAGATTCCCAAAGGCGCCGCATCTAAGAAACTCGAAAATGAAAATGTTGGCCAATCTTTAATCCAAGGATGGAAATCAGTTTCGCAATCTAAAATCATCCGCGGCCTCATCATCGGAATGGTCGGCGCATTCTCAGCAGCCGGCGCTGTTATCGGCCTCGCCCGCACATTCGTCGGCGATCTCGGCGGCGGCGATGCCGCATACGGTGTTCTCTTCGGCTCAGTCTTCACCGGCCTTGCAATCGGTATCGCCTTCGGCCCTAAAGTATTTTCACAATTTTCACGCCGCCGTTTATTTGGCGCATCGCTCACAACATCAGGCGTCTTCCTCGTTCTCCTTGCACTCATCTCCAACTTAGTTCTCTCTGTCGTCATCGTCGCAATCCTCGGAGCCTTCAGCGGCATCGCCTGGGTCACCGGCTTCACCATGCTCGGCATGGAAGTCCACGATGAGATCCGCGGTCGCACCTTCGCCTTTGTGCAATCACTGATCCGCATTACTTTGGTGGCAGTTCTTGCCATCGCCCCCATCATCGCCGCCACCATCGGCGTACACCACTACAAATTCCAGAACATCGCCCTCAACTACAACGGCGCCCAAGCCACCATCCTTATCGCCGGCATCATCGCAGTTCTCATCGGTTCAATTTCCTATCACCAGATGAAAGACCGCCCCAATGTCTCTCTCTGGTCTGACATCCTCGCCGCCCTTCAAGGCGAACTCGGCAACATCACCGGAGCTCCCACCAAAGGAATCTTCATTGCATTCGAAGGCGGCGAAGGCACCGGCAAATCAACACAATCAAAACTCTTACAGAAATGGCTAGAACAAGAAGGCGAGACTGTCATCCTCTCTCGCGAACCCGGTGGCACCGACCTCGGAAAAGATCTACGGAAAATTCTTCTCGGACATGAAACCGGCGCAATCTCACCACGCGCTGAAGCACTTCTCTATGCCGCAGATCGCGCCCACCATGTCTTCTCTGTAATTCGCCCGGGCCTTGATGCCGGAGATGTCGTCATCACCGATCGCTACTTCGATTCCTCTGCTGCCTACCAAGGCGCAGGTCGCGTACTCAATCCATCTGAAGTCGCACGCATCTCTCGATGGGCCACCGAATCCCTCTATCCAACTCTCACAATTCTTATCGACGTACCAGCAGAAATCGGACTATCCCGTCTGCAATCACGCGATCGCTTAGAGGCAGAACCCACCGAATTCCACGAACGTGTGCGCCAAGAGTTCCTACAAATTGCCATGATGGATCCAGAACGTTACTTCGTCGTCGATGGCACACAATCTGTCGAAGAGATCCACACCCAAATCATCGCCCGCGCTGCTGAACTCCCCGCCCTCAAGCGCAATGCCCAAGGCCCGCAACAGAATAAATTCCTCAAGCCAATCCGCATCGCCACGAACGCAGTCACCAAGAGAATCAAGAAGTAAATGTCTTCCGTCTTCGATGACCTCGTCGGTCAAGAACACATCATCGAAATCCTCACAAAAGCAGTAGCCGCTTCTCGCACAGGCGAAGAATCACAAGAAATGACTCATGCCTGGGTCTTCACCGGCCCACCCGGATCAGGCCGCTCATCAGCTGCAGTCGCCTTCGCACAAGCTCTCATCTGCAAAAACAACGGCTGCAACACATGCTCCGATTGCAATGCAGCCAAAACCGACGGCCACCCCGATGTTGAAATCATTAAAACAGAAGGACTCTCTATCAAAGTAGAAGAGATCCGAGAACTTTTAACAAGGGTTGCATGGGCACCATCAATGGGCGGCTGGCGCGTAGTTGTTATGGAAGATGCCGACAGACTCACTGAATCTGCTGCCAACGCACTTCTGAAAGCAATCGAAGAACCTGGCACGAGAACAGTGTGGTTGCTCTGTGCACCAACACTTCACGATGTCTTGCCAACCATCCGTTCACGTTGTCGCCACTTACAACTTCGCACACCTTCACTACAAGCAGTCACCCAGGTCCTCATCAATCGCGACAACATCGCACCCGGCATGGCCGACTTCGCAGCCCGTGTCAGCCAAGGCCATATCGGACGTGCAAAGTATCTTGCAACAAATGAATCAGTTCGCAGCAACCGCAAAACAATCATGCAACTCCCACTTCAACTCGGATCCCTTGCCGCCGCATTCCAAGCCGCACAAACTCTTGTAGATCTTGCAACTCAAGAAGCAAACACATCATCAGAAGAACGTGATGAAAAGGAAATCGAAAAACTGCAAGAGGCCTACGGAAAAGGTGCAACCGGCCGCGGCATGGCAACCGGTGGTGCAAAAGCCGTAAAAGAACTCGAGAAAGAACAGAAGTCCCGCGCCACCCGCATGGTCCGCGACTCAATCGACGGTGCACTCCTAGATATCGCCACCTTCTATCGCGATGTCATGATGGCGCAATCCGGAAATACTGAATCCATGATTAACACCGATATGCGCGAACAGATTGAAAGCTACGCCTTATCCCATCCATCCCACTCAACAATCTTAAAAATCAACGCCATCATGGATGCCCGCACCAATCTTGCGCATAACGCGGCACCCTTGGTTACATGCGAAGCGCTGATGTGTTTGCTTTCAAGAAAATAAGCGCAATCTCAATGCTAGCCGTAGGTACACAACTCTTTGATACTGTGGAAAAATGGAATCATAAGAATTACAAACATTTACTCACCTGAAATCTTTCCTAACAGATTTTCTTGAGATCAAAGTAATTCCTGTTCCCCCCACTGTACTTTAGTGAATAACTTCGAATTTCATACCAAGAGTTTTGATTGGAATCTTGGCAGATGAACGACCCCTCGTTCGTTTCTGTCGCTGGAATATCACACTTAGGTTCAGATACTTGGTCCTGACCAGAATAGAACTTAAGTGCAGCGTTGATATTTTCCGAGTAAAGGTAACTGTCAACGTTATTCAACTTTTGACTGATGACAATACAAGGACTCTCCATTTCCCCAAGGTGTGAATTCAAAGCATTATAGAAAGCAACCCTGTAATTATCTCTAGCATTCCAGCTTGATATTTGCCGACTGACTCCTAGTGAGCTGCTAATAAATAGTAATGCGCAGGAGAAAACGGCAATTGACTTAACCCAAGTCTTTAATTCCATAATTTTTAGGAATTCAGAAATCATTATCCCGACAAAAATGGATCCGAGAACCACAGGGAGAAACAAGTGCCTTGGAGCGACATACCAGATTGCGGAAGGCATATATGCCGCGCCAGCCAAACATAAGAAAAAAATCGAAGAAAACAAATTTTTGGAGCTTGCAGAATAGGCGCCGCTGCGTAATCGTTTAAACAGAATTAGGCAAATTGCAACAATCAAAAGGAATAAACCCAGATTAATAAATAGTGCAACATAAGGATTCAATTGGAAAATTGAGTAACCACCAACGAACCCACCTCTAATTTTTAGGTACGCTTTAATTGGGAGCAAGATATTTCCACTTAGTCTCCCTAAAGTGCCAGAACCAACAGTCAGGTTATTTCCAGTCCCTCGCCCCAAAAAAAAGACCAGGAGGTAAAAGACCGAAACTGCAAGAAGCATAAAGAGCAATTTCTTGGAGGAATGTATAGGCAGGCTCATCCTAAATTTTCTGGATGCTTGAGCAAACAGAACTAGCAAAGTTATGAACAGCACGACCGCAGCAGATTGGTCGTATGTAAACATTGCTAGGCCAAGGAGAAAAGCCCCAGGAACAAACTTCCGGATGTCATCAGGCTTATGATTCCCGTCCTTCTTTGAAAGCGAGCCCAAACCAACTAGTAGGAAAAGAGTTGAAAACAAATGCATTGGGAGAGCAGATGCCCAAAGCAATACAGATGTGTATAAAGGAAATAGTGCCATCCCAAGGCCGATAACCAATGCAACTGATTTCTTTCCGCCGTGTCTCATAATAATTAGGTAGACGGCAACAAATACTAGGGTGTAAGCCAAAGATTGTATTAAGTGGTATTTCCAAAATCCATTTATGTTTGTTCCTGTTAACAATAACAGGGTGTCTTGCCAAAGTATGTGCAGATTTCTGCCAGGAACGTAACCGATAAGAGAGTTATACCAGTCACCAAAATCCCCATTCGCAAAGTCTTTGAGAAATCCAGCGTCATCAGCCGAAATCTTTGCATTTCGTGTCCTAGCAAAAAACCAGACAAATAATGAAATAAAGAGAATAGTAGGCAGGAACTTACTGATTCTATTTTTCATTTACTTTCCCCGCACGACAACTATTGACTGATATCCAAGAAGAGTTGGAAAGATTCGAGTCGCGAGCCTCAGAATGTGTTGCAAGAAATTTGAAAGCATCGAGGGAATTCTGCCCTCCATAACCATCTCAATCGGCATTGAGGAAAATTCGTAATCGATAATTTCAAGCCCAGATTCAATAAGCAACTTCGTTAGAGAAGCTTTAGTGTAAAATCTGAGATGTGTGTTGTCTAAGATTCCCTTGCTTGTATAGTTAAATTTTCCAAATAGCAACTGAACCCGAACTGTTAAGTTTGCTACGTTTGGGATAGAAATTACTGCATAACCATTCGGGTCAGAGAGAAGATCTGTGAAGTTTTCGAGCAGGTTTCTTGGATTTGCCAAATGTTCTAATATATCTGCAGCGATTACGACATCGAATTTCTTGCCTGAGGTCAGGCTGATAGCCTCTTCCACGTTTCCGGCTATGACTTCTATTCCCCTAGCCTTTGCGGCAGTTGCGTCAGATTCATCTAGCTCGATACCGAGTATTGACCGGCCGGGTTGAATCAGTACAGAAGCTAACAACCCAGTTCCACAACCGAGATCCAAAATTGATTTCCCACCAAGTTGTGAAATTTTCCGCAGAATCAGATTGTGACTCGAGTAGATGCCAGATTTTAATGGGTACCGTACAGCACCGTTATCTTTAATCAAGATTTTAATATTCTTATCCGTTCTCTAGAAACCGAGGATCAGAGTAAATATGTAACTTCTGTACAAAGTAGAAAAAGATTGCATTGAGTGCCCCAAATCCGTACTGCAAACTTCGGCTAAAATTAATGCTCGAGGCTTCGGAAAAGTATCGAACTGGAACGGGAATATCCCCAAGTTTGAAGTCAAAGTAGACTGCTTGAACAAGGAATTCCTGATCGAATGTGAAGTCATCGCTGTTTCGACTGTACGGAATAGTTTCTAATACTTCACGTGAATAAGCTCGGAGCCCAGAGTGAAAGTCCCCGAGAGTTTGTCCCAGAACAAAGTTTTCAAAGAATGTCGAAAATCTATTTACAAAATATTTCCACTTGGGCATACCCCCACTTAGAGCTTCGCCTCTAGTTCTAATTCGATTCCCAAGCACTACATCGCAATTCTTGAGTTCAATCAGCTCTGCCATAATGCGGACAACCCTTGCATCGTATTGGTAATCGGGGTGGAGCATGATTACAATTTCAGCCCCACTTGACAAAGCAGCGTCATAGCATGTTTTTTGATTCCCGCCATAGCCTTTATTGGTGTTATGAGCGATTACCTTGAGGCCTAGTTTATTGGCTATGCTGAGAGTGCCGTCAGTAGAACAATCATCAACCAGGATTACATTTTCTCTGAAGGCAACTGGTATATCGTTGTAGGTTTTTTCTAATGTCAATTCAGCATTGTATGCAGGCATTACGATAAAGGTCTTGTGGCTGACGTCCATTTTTCAAGCATATCAACCTGGGGCCGAGATTAAATGAGGCTCATGTGTACTTAGTCGAGCAATAATTTGGTCGGGAGCACCCTGCCGGATAGGGCAGAATTCGGATATGCATCTAGACCACGTTTCTTATGTAGCCTCACATGACCAAATCGCCGACACTGTGCAACGGCTGGGTTCTCGACTTGGAACTACTTTTGTAGATGGCGGTATCCATCCCCGATTTGGGACACGAAATTTCACGGCACCGCTACGCAATGGTCAGTACATAGAAGTTGTTTGCCCTCTTGATCATCCAGCCACAGAACAATCACCTTGGGGGAAAGCAGTTTCAAAGAAGGCTGATGAAGGTGGTGGATGGTTCACATGGGTGTTCAGCACCAAAGACATTGGTTCACTTGAAACCAAATTTGGCCGAAAATCTCTCGAAGGCCATCGAATGCGACCCAATGGAACCGAACTGGTATGGAAACAAATCGGGGTGAAGGAAATTGTAGAATCAAGAGAGTTCCCATTTTTTATCGAATGGCTATCTTCAGATCACCCATCACAAGATGGAATTCCATTCGCAGAAATAGAGAAAATCGAAATTGCCGCTACAAACAGACTTGAAGATTCTTGGTTCAAGAAGGAAATTCTTGCATCCCTAGGTGACATTGAGATTGATTGGATTGACCCAAAGTCATCGGAAATTAATTCTGGGATAGTAGCCGTACACCTCAAGACCTTAACCGGAAAAGTAATTTTAGATTAGGTCTAATCAAGACGGGCTAACAAACCGTCCTAAATGTAAGACCAAATTTGTGGAGAATTTTTCTGCCAGTTCCTGAATTCTCCACCGCACATCGAATTTGTTTTTTCACAAATCTGTCCTGCGGGAACGACGCAACTTTTTCAAATCTTTGCAACACCTTGATGGCCTGCTGGTTAGTGATTTGTGTGGCTTGATGATGGTTCCCCCCATCGTCTTTCCTCAGATACCAAATACTTACATTTTTACCTGAATTAGTGATTCTTTCAGCATATTCAGGAAACTGAAGTCTGGCCCCTAGTGGTAAGACGTTAATATTTGAGCGGCCCCGAAGTGCAAGTTCCGAGGAAAGATCCCAGCTAGTGCAGAAAATCGTGAGCTTATTTACAGAGTTCCAAGCCGTGCATGGGACATCTGCCAAAATTATTGCAGGTCGCCCTTTGTCATAAAGAGCGGCAGACTTGATATCAGAAATACCAGTATTTACTGAATTTGCGATTTGGTCTCGCTCGTTTGAAACATGGACGGCATCATTGATCCGCACTTGAAACAGAAGAAGAGCCAGAATGCAAGGCAAAATTAGCAAAGTACTTTTGTATGGAGAGGAATGAATTAAATGTGCGATCAAGACCACATTTACTATCCAGGCAGTAGACAAACCTCTATTCAAATAGCCGTTACTTGTAGCATGGTAGCCCGAGAAGATGTACAAGACGGAAGGTGAAAGTGCCAGTAGGACAAAATAGAGAGTCCAGTGTTTTTTTTCAAAAAAGAATGATTGCCTTCTTTGGATTCGCCACATGAGGAGAAGGCAAACAAGTGATAAAAATCCAAGAATTCGCTGTTCAGCAATTACTTTTTTGGGAATTTCAATTAACCAAACATTCAAATATTCTAATATTCCAAAAGGGTCGGGCGAAGATAATCTTGAGTTTGAAGAGCCAAATAAGACAGGAACTAGAATCTTTTGCCATACCAAGCTAAGTGTTAGCGCGTAAGTCACAGGTAAAAGGGAGTAAATGGTCTTCAGGCACTTCAGGGCTCTCTTGCTCGTACCTTGAAGGGCGATTGGGATAAGAAGAATCAACCCCAAACTAATCTCATAGCTGAGAAATGAAAGTAGATAGAAGACTAGGGCAACGAGAGATTGAAATCTAGCCGAACTCCTTTTTTGAAACTGCAAGCCAAACGCGAAAAAAAATATCGACAACGTTGCCGACAACTGGTTCACCGGGGAGAGAATTACTGAATCAGAAAATATTGGAAGTGAAATTCCAATAAGTATAAAAAATCTAGTGAATCTATTTGCAGCTATTGCGAGTGAGCTAGAAAGTAAGAATGCTGAAGTAAGATAGAGGCATGAATTGAGCGCAAAGAACAAAAAAGTTTTTCCATGAAAAATATGTATGGCAACAGGCATCAAAAGCCATGAAATAGGTCTAATACTCCAGGTTCCCTGCCAGGCTACTAGATCATCCCAAAGCCTTAAAGGAAAGCGAGCGGCTTGACAGGCATCATCCACCATAAAACCTGCAGAAATTATCAAACGCAGATAAAGAAACGAAACAAATGCAAGTACAAGCGAGAGTGGACTGATTAAATGTCGTTTAATTTCATACACAGGAATCATGCAACGCGGATAATTTCTGATATTTGATGTAATACCGGTATTTGGATGAAACTGAGCAAGAATGAAAGGGCAACCACTATTACTACTCTGAAAATCAATTGCTTACTTCGATATATTTTCTCAGGCATGAAGGAAACCTGGTTCAACGAGAACCCAATTCTAAAGTATGTCGTGAATAAATTAATTATCGCTGGTAGGACTAGCAAAAGTTCAGGCTTCCATTTCATGAGAAAAATACCAAGAAATGTCGTTCCATAAAAACCACCCGACAAGGCGTAAGCGAGCAATTCTGTACTCGACCAGGATTCAAGGGATGGCCGGTACTTTCCTGCGTCAGACCCCAAAATTTGCTTCTCTGTGTACCGTTTTAATGCCATCAGAAAAATACCTGCCCCCATGAATGAAATCAAAAGGCTAATTGGCACAGAGTGAATAGGATTTGTGGAATACCAACCAATCGCTAGTCTCAACGGATTATTGACTGATTCCGAAACTACATCTAGGCCACGACGATCCTTTAGTCGAATTGGATTAACGTTATAAAATATTCCCATGACAACAAGTGAACCTCCAGCAATCAACGTTTCATGATTTATCTGCGCCAATAGGAGAAGGCCCACTACCGCAAATCCGACATATTGCAGAGCGACAAGATCCTTATTTAATGAGAATTTAACCGCCATACGAACACGCTTGACTGGATGCAAGGCATCAAATTCTCTATCCAAGAATTCATTGATTGTATAATTCGCAGAACTGATTAAGCAGGTCCCCAGAAACGCATAAGATAAGAGTCTCAAATTTGTAAGGTATCCATTGCTTGTCTGCTGTGTAGCTATTGCGAGAATTGCCCCAGGTAGGATAAACCCATTCTTAATCCAGTGATCAACACGAGCCAATTTCAAATAACGACTAATCACTATCATCCTGCACCACCCTTACATTTAGAAATTCGTGTTGAATTGCTCTCAACGTCTTTGCGTTGGGAGATACAGCGAAACCAGAGCAAGCCTCTCTCCATACGTGTAAATCACTAAAGGAATCACCGATGTACTCGAAATTCTTAGTGCCAAATTTCTCTACGAGTAGCTTTGCCTTACTGATCCCTTTTAGATTTACGTCTATACTTCCGATTATTCCGTCAAATTGAAAAAGTTTAGTTCCTAAGGAGCATACAAATTCATTTTCACTCGCACTTACCAAATAAATTTTGCGGTCTTCATTTCGGAATTCTGTCAATAACCGAATAACTTCGGGATTAGGAACTGGGTCCCTGTCGAGAGCTGGAACCAAATCCGTCAACTTCTTCTTAAATGCAACTCTGCCTCGGATGACACTAAGAACCAAAAAGAAAATATTTACATTCGATTTTCGAATAGCTTGTCTAATCTGCAGCGCCATGGTGTTTTCTTGCACCAAAGTTCCATCTAAGTCGCAAATGACCGCTGCCTTAAATGTACCTTCCACTATCTTATTCTAGTGTTAAGAACGGGGGAATTTGAAGTATGGCACTACACACGATAGATATGCTCCTTCCCGTTTTTGGCGAGGCCCCTTATCTGGTTCCAACGCTTGATTCAATTGTTCCTGAATTTAACGACTTAAACAGTTTGATCATCATTGAAGATCGGCCTAGTGAAATTACCAAATGTGCGATCCGGAATTTTCAGAATCAGTACCCGGATAAAGTTCAACTGATATTGTCTAAAGTGCCAGGTGTCGCAAACGCGTTGAACCGTGGACTCGAATTTAGCAACGCTGACCTAATTGCGAGAATTGATAGCGATGACCTCGTGATTTCGGGTCGTATTGCGAAGCAACGGAATGAATTAATAATGAGACGTTTAACCGTGCTTGGGGGGCAAGCCAAGTTCATTGATGAGACAGGAACTAGTTTGCGCCCTTATAAAACAAATAATCCTATAAAGATGTCCGATATCCAGAGACAGATGTTCTTTAGAAATCCTATTTCACATCCAAGTGTGATGTTCAGAAAAGATTCAGCCTTAAACGCGGGCGGTTACCGTAATGAATTTGAAGGATTAGAAGATTTTGATTTGTGGGTTCGAATGAGTTTGCAGGGTAAAATCGGAAATAGTAAAGCAGTCTATATCGAATACAGAATTTCAGGAATACAAGCAAGTACGCGAATTATGAATCTTACTTCAAAACAGTCAGCAATACTTGACCTTCTTCCGACTCAACATGTTAGAAAAAAGATGGAATATTTAGCAGCAATTCATGAATTCGAAAGGTTAAACCCAAAAAAAACATGTCGAAATCTTGTTAGCTTCTTAATTAACGGCCTACAGGTATTTATTATTTCACCAAGATCAGGTTTTACCTATCTCCGTTTCAGGTTATCTAGCCACATTAAATGTAAATGGCAAGAGCGAATGCTGAAAGGTTGATTAGTGGTCACTTTAGGAATTGTCACGGTTGCGACGAATCATTACATCCATTACTGGGAAAAAATGGTTGAATCTTTTCATAAGAATGTGAGCGAGTTTGAGTTAACTTTTCATGTTTTCACGGAACAATTGGAAAATGTAGAGGTGTTCTGCAAACTTCACCCTGAAATAAGTGTCAAAGTGCACAAAATTGAGGCCCTTGGATGGCCTCTTGCCACTCTCTACCGTTACAAACTAATTAATTCGGTCTCAGATGAGTTAAGTGAAATGATTTTGATGCATCTTGATGCTGACATGTTGGTCCGTGCAAAATTCGACTTATCCTTTTCTGAAGATTTGTGGAAGGGTGGCATCGGGCTCGTGGCTCATCCTGGTTTCTGGCGCCCTCGCGGGCCTGAACTCGTGAAGCTTTATCTTCGTCACCCAAGAAAAATTGTAGAAGACTTTAGGTCCATTGCAGAAAATGGAGGCTTAGGGTCTTGGTGTGACAACCCTGCATCAACCTCATTTGTCCCGAAGAAAATGAGAAGCGCTTACTATTGCGGGGGAACTTGGATGGGTCGAAATACAGAATTTAAGAAAATGATAAGCGACTTGGATGATTCGGTTTCACAGGATGAAAAATCTGGTGTCATGGCCACTTGGCATGATGAAAGCCATTTGAATAAATGGGCAACCTCGAATCTTCATTCGACTCTAACACCCAGCTATTGTTATGACCCAAGCTACCCCCAGTTAAAAAGCCTGAAAGAAATTATCAGAGCGGTGGACAAAAATGCGAACCTTTAAGTGGTTGGTACGCAAAAACTATGTGAAATTTGAGCTGATTGGAGGTGTAGGAAATCAGCTTTTCATTTATTTTGCAGCCCATTATTTCAAATTGCAGACAGGCATAGAGACCTTTCTGGATGTCGCATCAATTGGCGCCGGAGGTACGAATCATGGGAAGACAATTTTAGATTTTGAATTAGCTGGAAATTTTACTGAGACAAAGACCAAAAACTCGTTTTCGCTGCTCAGAAGAATCGAAAGAAAAATAGCAGGGAGATCCCCAAAGTTTAAAAAATTGTTTTTGTATATTACAAAAAACTATATTTCACCTGAACTAGGATATGACCCAGACTTGGTGAGAGTTCGAATCGGAACCACTGTCCATGGATACTTCCAGAGCTGGAAATACTTTGAAAGCTCTCTAGAGGGTGTTGAGAAGCCACTTAAAATTAAGAACCCAACCAAATGGTATTTTGAAACCTTGGAACTAATGCAGTCACTTAACCCGACTGTACTTCACATCAGAATTGGCGATTACCAACCATTACGTCAAACATTTGGAATTTTAGATGGCGAATATTACAGAAATGCACTTAAAGAAGTAGATAAGGATTTCACTTACCCGATCTGGGTATTTTCTGATGAAATTGAAATCGCTTCAAAGATTCTGGCTCAGGCAGGAATTACTAATGTGACCCTCATTTCACCGCCAGCTGAAAGTTCGCCGGTTGAATCTTTAATGTTGATGAGTTATGCAAAACGGATAGCAATTGGGAATTCCTCATATTCATGGTGGGCAGCGCGCCTGAGTGAGAGAGACAAGACAGTTGTTTATCCGTGGCCCTGGTTTAGAAACTCAAAAATCCCGAACGATATGATTCCGCATGGTTGGATAGGACTTAAATCGTCTTGGTGGTAACTTCTGGTTAATCGTTCTTTCGGGCTTTATTTCTCTGATATTTCTCAAAAGCAAGGTTAGCTGAAGACTTAAGATAGTGAGGTCGGCAGAGTCTTGCTGCCACCTTAATTGAGTTTCTTTCTTTGTTTGTCTTTAAATTTTGATCCCTAATGCATACCAATAACTCGGATAGATGTAGTAATTTTCTCTCTTCAGTATTTTCAAATGACTGGTAACGATTTAAAGTTTGTTCAAGTTCATCTATACTTTTTCGAATATCAGGGGTATTAATACCGATTGATTTAAGAATTTCGCGCCTCTTTGAATTCATCTGAGTTCTGCTACTGGAGGTTATCCCTCCCGGACTCAATCGATAATCCAACAAAACTTCGGGCACAGAAGCGAGATTTCCGTATCTGCTTAAGCGAAGCCACATGGAAAGATCCTCGGCAAGGTAGTCTTCAGCCCTGTATCCTCCAACTTCAAGTGCTGTTTCGCGCCGAAAAATAACTGACGGGTGAGGAGTTCTTCTGCTTTTTATCAAAGAGATCGATACGGCATGAGGGAAAATTGCACTAGGAAATTTTCCGAGGAAGTTGCCTCGGATATCAAACGTTCTGTAATCAGAAAAAATCGCAACATCTTCATTTCCAAACTGAGTCAATTGCTTTTCAAGCCTTGACGCAGAATAAATGTCATCAACATCAAACCTTGCGATAAGAGAATTGGAGGATGTACGAACTCCTGTATTCAGGGCCGATACAAGTCCCGGGTTTGGGTTTCGGATTAAATGAACCCGAGAATCCTCCTTAGCCCACGAATGACAGAAACCGAAACTTCCATCCTGAGAACCATCGTCAACGAGAAGGATTTCATCGAAATCTCTCGCATTTTCGAGGATACCCAACTTTGCCGCAGGCAAAAACCCCATACCGTTCTTTATGGGCATGAGTATCGAGATTGGTGTATGCGAGTCCATCAAATCAAACGATAACCCATTGCTCTATGCTTTTGCCACATACGGCCGGCAAGAAAATTTCCACGAATCGAGCGGACTTTTGCAGATATTCAAGTACGTGATTAGCTGTCTGGGAATATTGAGTCCTACTGACAAACGCAAGTATTGGATGGTATTAATTGTCCAATCACTTTTGGGTTTTCTTGATCTTGTCGGGGTGGCAATATTAGGGATTATTGGTGCTCTTGCGCTACGAGGAGTCCAAGCACAGGCGCCCAATCCCCACATAGTCCAGTTCCTCGAGTTTATAGGGTTACATAATCAATCTCTCCAGAACCAAATTTCAATTTTGACTGCGGCTGCGGTGACGATACTTATAGGAAAGAGCCTAATAACGGTTCTGCTTACTCGCAAAATCCTTTATTTCCTTGTCAGTAAATCAAGCAAAGAAACTAGGAGTTTGATTTCAAAAATAGTAGCCCAACCCATTATCGACATTAATGCTGTGAATTCATACGAACTTCAGTATATTTTCAGCTCAGGTATTTCATTGGTGATAATCGGCATACTTGGAACTTTCATGACATTTGTTTCTGACTGTTCTCTTTTACTAATCCTAGCTATCGGAATCGTTGCTATTGATCCGGGAATTGCTGCGTTCTCGATCGCACTCTTCGGGATGGTTGGCTTAGTTCTTTATTTCATCCTGCATAAAAGAGCAAAAATAATTGGAATCAAATTGGCTGAAACAAATATTGAAAGCCAAAGTAGATTACATGAAATCATTTACGCTTATCGTGAAATCTATGTGCGAAATCGAAGATTTTCATACGCGCTACAGATCGCAAATCTGAAAGAACAAAATTCTCATTTAATGGCAGAACAAAATTTTATGCCGAATATTAGTAAATACGCTGTCGAAATTACGTTAATTCTAGGCGGCTCTTTAATAGCTGCTTTTGAATTTTATTCCCACAGCGCTTCGCGTGCCTTTGCAGGATTATCAATTTTCATTGCAGCTGGTAGTAGAATTGCCCCAGCATTATTAAGAGCTCAACAGAATTTAGTTCAAATGCAATCCAACAGGGGAGCATCAGAAAGAACTTTGCAGATGATGAATAAACTTCAAAACTACCAGCAATTACCTCCCGAAACGAATTCAGTGGATCGTTCTCATGAAGGTTTTGCCGCACAAGTGGTGTTAGAAAATGTTTCATTCAAATATCCAGGTCCAAACAATTTCAAAGTTGATGATCTCGCATTGCAAATCAACCCAGGAGATTTCGTTGCTTTTGTAGGTTCTTCTGGATCGGGCAAGAGCACGTTAATCGACATAATCCTGGGGTTGCATACTCCTCAAGGAGGGCGAGTTTTAATTTCGGGCCATGATCCACAATCAACCCTACAAATGTGGCCCGGAGCCATCGGGTATGTGCCTCAAGATGTTTACATCGTAGACGGTACTGTAAGAGAAAATATTTGCCTGGGACTAGATCCAAATGGAATACAAGAAGCCGATATTTTGAGTGCAATCAAAAGTGCAAGTCTAGAAGAATTTATCAAAGAACTTCCAAAAGGTATAGATAGTCATCTCAATGATAATGCGACAAGTATTAGTGGGGGCCAACGCCAGAGAATAGGTATTGCGCGAGCACTTTTAACCAAGCCCAAACTTCTCTTCTTAGATGAGGCGACGAGTTCCTTGGACGCTCAAACAGAAGAAGATATCTCAAATGCAATTTTCCAATTAAAAGGCGAAATCACCGTAGTGATTATCGCGCACAGACTTTCAACGATTCGACGTGCGGATAAGATTTACTTTTTGGTCAACGGTCAAGTGGTCTCCTCTGGAACTTTTGAGGAATTGAAAAAATCAAACCCAGATTTCGAGCGACAAGCCCTTTTGATGGGGCTATAAATGAGAGTCAAGATGCCTTCGCCGGGAAAAAAAGCAAGAGCCGGAATAGTTTTATTATTAGCATTTATTTTTTTATTTTTATTTCTGAACAATTTTCCTGTTTACCCTGATGAAGAACAGTGGCTATTTGTTAATTCAAGGCAGTGGATTGATCATTCCATGCAATATCTATTTCCTGTTTGCCAAAATGGATTTCAGATTTCCCAGCCCATACTTTGGGCACCGATTAGGGGAATCGAGTGGCTACTTTATTCCCATTTTGGATTAATTCAGCACATTAGAATTGCAGGAATAGTTCAAGCAATTATTTTTATTGTGGTATTTAACAAGTTCTTGCAAAACTACGCCCGCCAGGTGAAATTTGCCCAAATTCTTGGTTTAGTCACAGCATCTATAGGGCTTGTTCCTTTTCTTCTTGTATTGAACCGACCAGAGCAACAGCTCATACTTCTTTTTTTCTGTTCACTTAATGCTTGTCAAAGTTTTTTCAAGGCAGAACTCTTAACCTCAAAAATTCTGTTGGGTACGGCTCTGGCCTTTTTAGTAGCAAGTATGCCCGCGGTGCACCCGAAGGGATCTCTTTTTAGTCTTGCTTCAATTTTCGTTCTGATCTACTTGACTCGAAAAAAATCACTCGGTATAACTTTGCCAGTTGCTGCGATAGGCCTGTTTTCAAGTCTAGTCTCGACCCAAGTGTGGTCCATTAGAACTGAATGTAAAGAATCAAATTTTTTGAATCAAATTTTTCAAACAATTACAATCAATCCGACGAAATTGAATCAAGATCTAGTCAGAATGGTGGCCGGTAATATTTTTCGTACACCGAAGTACTTACTGGGAACCCTCTATCAAACAAATTATCAAAGTAACTGGCTTGCACAAGACCAAAAATTATCACTAGTCGTGCTGTGGGTAGCGAATCTCGCCTTTCTTGCTTTTGTAACTTACATGTTTGCCCAATTGTTCAAACAATTCTTAACGATAAAGAAAAGTCGTGAAAAATTTGGAATTTCAGAAATAGTCTCAATTTTATTCATTTTAATGTTTTTAATATTAACAGTTTTGCAGCGAACTAAGAATTTTTATGACGCCTATATTCCAATAATTCTTTTGACAAGCGCAGCGATAATTGTACAAAGTCGCAATCGCTTGGATGAGACCAAGAGGCTTAAGAGATTCCTCGTGGCGATAGTTGTGTTAACTATCCCCGCCTTTATAGGTACATCAACTAATTTTGGTACTGACAGTCTCAAATCTCAAAAGAATATTTATCATTTGATAATTGAGAAATGTAAAATCTCAGATGTAGAGCTTACAAACGGTGGATTCTTGATTGATAACTCACTTTCCCGTTCTTTCTGGAATTCCCCAAGGTTTATTTATTCAGGTTACGTCTGGGGATGGTGGGCGCAAGACGTAGATTCGAAAAAGTTAATCCAGAGACTCAAGCCTCCTGTAATTATCGTGCGGGACGATGGAACCTTGACTAAGGAGAGCTCAGACGTAATTATTAGCGATTTTCTTTGTAGAAATCCTGGTTTATAAGTCAAAATTCTTATGCGCGCACCAGAATCGAATATATAGTTCCTTTCATGTTCCAAACACCATCAGATGAGTGCCGTGCCTGCAAAGGCGAACTTGAACTAGTTAAGAATCTTGGGCATTTTTACTCATGTGGAATTTTTCCTGGTTCATCAACGGAAGTTGTTGATAGAGGTGCTCTCGCGATCGGGATTTGTGTCGAATGTGAACTTGTTCAACTTCTCGAAGACTATGATCACAATAGTCTCTATTCTGAATCTTATGGCTACCGCAGCTCCTTGAATGAGTCCATGGTTAATCATCTTGAGTTAGTCGCCAAGGAAATCGTAGAGTATCTCTCTGAAACCAGAGTCCCCGAAGAGAAGTACCACCTAGATATTGGAAGCAATGATGCAACATTGATTAACCAAGTGTTCCAGCTCTCCAAAAGCAGAGGCATAAATCTCACTCAACTAGGTGTTGACCCGAGTGGAGCCGGCTTTAAAGAATATTATACAAATTCAGATTTATTGGTCGAACCATTCAGATTAGAAGTTGCAAAAAAGCTGGGTGAGAAATTCACAGTCATTTCTAGTATTGCCATGTTTTATGATCTTCCCGACCCTAGAGATTTTGTGGCAGGAATAGGCTCTGTTTTACACGAGAGTGGAGTATGGATTTCTGAGCAGAGTTATTTCTTTAGAATGGTTGAACAGACAGCCTTCGATACTATTTGCCAAGAACATATTGAATATTACTCATTACGTGACATAGAAAATATTTGCAATGCTGAAGCACTAGAACTTTTCCATGTTGAATTCAATGACGTAAATGGTGGAAGTTTCCGATTTTATGCACAGCACAAGAATGGCCCTCGAAGCCGATCAGCAGAATTGGATTTAGCGTTAGCTGCAGAAGCTGGGAGAGATAAGCGCCAAGAGCTGAGGGACATGTTTAGCCGAGTAGATATTCTGAAAGATGAAATCATTCGATATTTAACGGAATCCAAGGCGCAGGGGCTTAAAGTACATGGATATGGAGCCTCAACAAAGGGCAACACACTTCTTCAGTACTTTGGAATAACAAATGAGTTGCTGCCATTCATCGCCGAAAGAAATGAATCTAAATTTGGTAAATTTACTCCAGGAACTTTGATACCAATAATCTCAGAATCCGATTCCAAAGATAGAAATCCAGATGTTTACTTTGTCCTCCCTTGGCATTTCCGCCATGCAATCCTCAAACGCGAACAAAAATTTCGTGAAACAAGCAGTGCAAAATTTTGCTTCCCTTTGCCTAAATTTGAGATTATCTAAATTATGCGGGCACCAACCTTCGAAGCGTTAATAGTCGGTTCTGAAGGCCAAGATGGGCGAGTACTGCAGAACATTCTCGCGAAACAGGGCAAGAAGTTTTATAGGCAATCTAAAAATATTGTTATCTCACCGGACGGAAAGCATTTAGGAGCTCCGACTCGAGATCTTCTGAAGTCAATTTTCAAGTCATCAGAAATAGGACAGGTATATTTCCTGGCTGCAACGCATTCTCCAGCAAGGTTCAATGATGAACATAGCTCAGAAATTCAGCTTGCACGCCATTTCGAGATTCTCCAAGATGGAATGATACAAATTCTCGAAACAATAAAGAAAGAATCTCCGACGAGTAGATTCTTTTTTGCTTCCTCTGCATTGGTTTTTGGGGAGCCTAAAGAAATCCCTCAAACCGAGCAAACTACTATCGCACCAACCGAAACCTACGGATTGTTTAAGTCCATTGGGCAAGAGATCGTCACTTTCTACAGAGATAACTTAGGAATTTTCTCAAACTCGGGAATTCTCTATCCCCACGAAAGTGAATACCGCAAAGAGCAATTCCTTTTCATGAAAATTGTTGAGGCAGCAAGGAGAGCTTCTTTGGGGTCTAATGACCGACTAGAAATTGTGGACCCAGATTTCACCCGTGAGTGGAACTGCGCATACCAAGTTATGGAGTGTGCAAAAAAGACACTCGAAATAGAAATGCCCGCTGACTACATAATTGGCTCAGGAATACAAGAGAGTGTGAAGGAAATTTGTAAATTGTCCTTCCAAACGTTCGACTTAAATTTCGAGGAATTCATAGATGTATCATCTGCAAAAATGATCAGAAGAAGCTCAAATTTAATATCAAATCCGACTGAACTTTCAAAAGCAATAGGCCAACATCCTGACGGCGATATCAAGTCGCTCATTAGTAGAACGTATTCCAGAATGCAGAAGGTATAAACAAGATGAAGTCAATGGTTTTTATTCCGACCTTAAATGAATTCGGCACTATTTCTAATCTGTTAAGCACAATTCATAAATCTCATGAGAATCTTGATATTCTAGTGATTGATGACAATTCAACAGACGGAACACTATTAGCGCTTGAAGAACTAAAATCCGAAGGTCTGCCACTAACTATCATTAACCGAGGCTCGAAACTTGGAATCGGAAGCGCGCACATTGAGGCATTGAACTTTGCAAAGAGTCGCAATTACGAAGTTCTCTTGACTATGGATGCCGATGGGGCACACGACCCCAAGTTCATACCCGATTTCTTAAGAGAAATAGAATCCTTTGAAGTGGTCGTTGGAAGTCGATATTTAGAGCCGGATAGCTTGCAAGAATGGAAATCATTTAGAAAATTTCTTACTCGCACAGTACATCTGATTACACGAGTTTTTCTAGGCCTGAAATATGACAGCTCTTCAGGTTTTCGATGTTACAGAATCCCAACAATACCTGACTCAATCTTTTCTGATCTTCGATCTAGAGGTTATGACTTCTTTTTTGAATCTATGTATGAACTGAGTTCAAAGAAAATCAAAATTAGCGAAGTTTCAATATTTCTACCAGCTAGAACATACGGCCATTCAAAAATGACTCCCAAACTAGCCCTGACAGCCCTTAGAACTTTAATGTATGTTTCTATCCGTCGACTTAGAAGAATGGGTGGTTAATGTGAAAAGTAACAGTGAGAAATCCTGGGATGAGTATTGGAGTTCGAGCCAAGAGAAATCCAGACTTTCTCGACTATACGATGTAATTGCCTCGATTTATCGCAATAGATTGATTGGGCCACGTTTAGATTTTGAATTAAGTAAGTCCTTTCCAGGCGGAGGGAACTTGATCCACGCTGGAAGTGGGGCAGGCGAAGTAGATTCATGCGTATCAGGGAAATTCAAAATCACTGCAGTAGATATTTCAAGAAATGCAGTGCAGAAATATTCTGAGCTACATCCTGAACATAAAGCCGTACAATTAGATATTTTCAAACTTGAAACTCTGAATGAAAGATACGATGGAATTTACAATCTCGGAGTTATGGAACATTTCTCGCCAGGAGAATGCGAACGAATTCTGAAATCTGCGCACTCTGTTTTGAAGCCAGGAGGGAAAGTAGTCTTATTCTGGCCACCACACTACGGACTTTCTGTCCTTTTTTTACATGTTGTCCACACGGTGCTGAGAATCCTTCAAGGAAGAAATTTTCAATCCCTGCATCCCGAAGAACCAAATAAAGCGAGCACTCGTAGGGCCGCCCGCGAATTACTTCTGCGTTCAGGTTTCACATTGGACAGATTCTCGTTTTCACCCCGAGATGCATTTACTTATATTGTTATCGTTGGAACTAAACAAAACTAGGAACCAATTGAAAATATTAGTAACCGGCGGTGCTGGATTCATTGGAAAAAATCTAATTAATCGCCTAATTGATAGGCATGAAATTGTTGTCATTGACGACTTTTCTTCCGGATCAATCGAGAATCTCTCCAGATATCGGAGCAGCATCAGGATAATTGCCCAGGATATTTGCGAGGATATAGATTTATCTGTGGACGGAATCTACAATTTGGCTTGTCCCGCTTCACCGAAGCAGTACCAATCTAACCCAGTGCAAACCATGAAAAGTAGCGTCATTGGTGTGAGCAATTTGTTAAATTTAGCGAAAACTTCAAATGCACGAATTCTTCAATCTTCCACGAGCGAAATTTACGGAGATCCAGAAGTTACCCCGCAAAATGAATCTTATTGGGGGCGAGTAAATCCAGTTGGGGTTCGTTCCTGCTATGACGAAGGGAAACGAGCTGCGGAAACAATGTTTATTGATTATCACCACCAGTATCGGGTCGACACTAGAATTGCAAGAATATTTAATACCTATGGTCCCGGTTTGCATGAGAATGATGGAAGGGTAGTAAGTAATTTTATAACACAAGCTTTACGCCACGATGATCTCACAATTTACGGTGACGGGTCACAAACTAGAAGCTTTTGTTACGTAGATGATTTAGTCGATGGTCTCGTAAAACTCTTTGAATATGAAGGTAAAGATTCTCATTTACCCGTAAATTTAGGAAATACCGAGAACGTAAATATGTTTGAACTCGCAAGTTTAATTATTCGGTTGACCGAATCAAATTCAAAGATTAAGTTCTTGCCTTTGCCAATTGACGATCCTAGGCAAAGGACTCCAGACATTCAACGGGCAAAGGAAGTACTTGATTGGGAACCAAGAGTTGATTTAATTTCTGGGATAAATGAGACTATCGATTACTTCAGACACCTAAACAGATGAATCAAATTAGCAGAATGCGTGACTCCGTAGATGTTGTAATTCCTAATTACAATCAATACGAGCACCTGTGCACAGCAATAACCTCATGCTTAAGTCAGGATTATCAAGTTGCCAAAATCATTGTGGTGGACGATGGTAGCCGAACTGAAATTCAAGAAAAGATAATTCAGAAATGGGGTTCCCACCCAAAGGTTCAACTCCATTTAAATAACCATTCTGGGTTGCCCGGATTATGCAGGGTTTCAGGTATCCAACATTCAGAGGCAGACTGGATTGCTTTTTTGGACTCCGATGATTATTGGAGCAAGAATAAGATTTCTCGACAATTGGAAGTTGCGAGAAAATACGGTGCTGGTTTCGTGGCAACAAATGCGGTTAAATTATTTGGAAGTGAAGAATTTGGAAATATGTTTGATTTCTTGCCACCCAAATTGAGTTTTGCGCAAGCGGCACAATCAAACCTAATTGTTAATAGTTCCGTCCTGCTGAGGAGGTCAATTCTTTCAGAAGAATTTGATTACGCTACTAGTCATAATGTTCGTGCGGTTGAAGACTATGCGACTTGGTTACGTATTTTGACAAAATATGATTGCTATTTACTAGGTGAACCACTTACCTTTTATAGAGAATCCCCTGGAAGTATTCGGAAGGAAGTGCTTGGTGATCCGAGGGGTCATGCTTTTGCAGACTTTCTCAACTGGTCAAAGCTCGAACAAAACCAAACCAACATAGATTTGCAGAGGCATCGAAATTTGATATTAGAACAAGTTGCCCTAGAGAGTTAATAAGGTATAAATGTCCGTTTTGTCCCCTTCCCACTACAAACTAGACTCTGATTCGTAGTAGGGGATAGAGGCAGCGACGGTTGGCTCTGCAGGACAAAACCGGTTACCAAAGGATCAATACAGTGGCACTGAGCGTATGGACGGTTGCTGAACTGGGGGCTTTCTACACTGAGCACCGTTCAGAGTTACTCGCGCATGCCAATCGCGTATTGAAGGATTCAGTTAAGGCTGAAGAGATCACCCAAGATTCACTTATTAAGTTTATGCTCGCTGCCCCTGAGCTTGAATCTCAAGAGCATGCACTCTCTTATATACACCGCACCATTGAAAACCTCTGCATCGACTACTTCCGTATGGAAGGGCGCCGTCCAAACCTTGTAGTTCTCGACGATGCCCAGGCTGAAGTTGAAGCAACATGGCAGGTAAATGGCGATCACTCAGAAGTTCTTACTCAGGCTGAAGATGCTGCGATTATTCGCCAGGCTTTGGCTCTCCTGTCACCTGCTGAGCGCGCAGCGCTTGTTATGTGGGAGATGGAAGGCCGTTCAACTTCAGAAATCGCAGCAGAGCTTGGAATCAAGGAATCTGCAGTGCGCCATACTGTTTCTCGCGCTCGCGCATCTCTTCGCCGCGTTCTTTCAGAGCTTGTTATCGATCAAGAGCGTGGTCTTACAGCCCTGGACTTGCTTTCAACTACCTACAAAAAGGCAGGCGAACTCGCTGCCAAGTCTTCAAAGGTTGCTCTCTCTTTACTATTGGTAATTACCGCTTTCCTAGGCTTTAACTCATTAACTGGCCGCGAAGGCGTAATTCCAACAGCTGCCACAAACGATTCAACAGGCGTTGTAGCTGGATCTGCTTCAACAGATTCACCATCACCTGCCCCATCACTTTCAATGCCAGCTAAGAAGTCTTCAACGATGGTCTCTGGTGTTTATGTAAAGGGTGCGAAGGCCAACTGGCCAGGCCTCGATAATGAGGGCGTCCCAACAGGATTCACCGTCGCAGGTGAAAATGGTCCGATCGGAAGGTTGCGCGTAAACCGCAATACCCCGGTTGCCACCGAGCAAGGCACGATTTTGGCCACCCAAGCTATCACTTCTGTGGGTGGACCAAATGTGATGATCGATCAGACCATCACAGTCGATGGCAACGGCACAAAGTATGAGGTCGGTTACGTATCCTTCGGAATCAAGGGCAATTGGGCGGTAGCTAATGCTGACGCCACGAACGTCGATTTTGAGCGTATGTCCAATGGCCAGTACCTTATGACCGTTACAATTTCCCTACTCTCAACTCCAACTTCAGACTTCGCTATCCCTGTGGGAGACCGTGGTTATGACATTGTTGGCGCACCTAAGACGATCACGTCTCGTCTCTTGCTCAATGCGAGCAAGACCCAAATTTTAGCTCAGGCGGTATTAGTACCCGGAGCATAATTAAATAAGTTTCCTCATCGCGTCCGGATACACGGTGAGGGATTTGATTCATCAGCACGTGCGATGAATCGAACGGGCGAAATGGGAACTCTCATTACTTATGAGAGGGCACTTTCCGCCCAAGCCGAGATACGGATAGTCCGTAACTCGACTAACGAAAGGAAACAAATGTCTACAAAGACAACATTCAAGCGCATCGCGCTTGTAGCTGTTGCTGCGTTGGGCCTCGGAGTTCTCTCTGTTGCACCATCA
>Ga0209188_1001049_pt1 | contig 23705 bp, 14 predicted proteins | sample C_130625_EF_Meta_FD_187307 | JGI IMG/M metagenome (GOLD analysis project Ga0209188, IMG submission 187307) | Freshwater microbial communities from Lake Croche, Canada to study carbon cycling - C_130625_EF_MetaG (SPAdes) (version 2) | ecosystem: Environmental > Aquatic > Freshwater > Lake... | reverse complement strand
CCCAAGGGTTGGATATTGAGAAAAGAAGTTCCGTGAGGAAAGAGGACATAAGGACCGAGATGCCCCCCGTCTATACGGGCGACTTGGGTAGAATAGTACGTGGTCCGGTTGAGAAATACCAGAGACAGGTCGTAGTTGGTGATGGAGAGAGGGCTCACTGTCACGGTGGCCGGGGGAGATACCACCTCACTCTGGATGATGGCGGGGGTATTCGCCGCCGCCACCGCATTGTACGGGGTCAACTGGAACACATAGCTACTGTCGGCCGTAAAGGATTGGAGATTAATGTAGAGGGGTCCTGCCGAAGCGTAAAATGGGGTATTCGGAACGGATAACCAAGGCTGAGCATTAACCGAATAGGCGACAGTAACATAGTAAAAGGCGGTGACATCCAAGAAAGAAAAAGACGCCTCAGTCACCCCGATCCCGACCGGACCGATGGCCACCGTGGCCCGGGGGGAGACTCGGGGCGTGGTCCAACTGTCTCCAGGAAGACCAATAGCGTTGTAGGACGCGACATAATACGAATACGCCCGCGCGGCAAAAAAGACGTCACTCGGATCCACGAAATAGGGGACATTGGCCACGGTTTCAAAACTCGCGCCGTAGACGCCGTCCGTAATGCGGGTCACGGTGAGCGAAGCGAACGCACTGGACGCGTCGAAACTCATGGAAATGTCGGTATCGTTGTTGCTGATGACCCCCGGAGTCAGCTGCGACTGAGGTGAAAAGGGTGGAGTGACGACCAAGGCACCGGATTGATCCAATACATTGAATGGGGACAGGTTGAATTGGTACACCACGTAAGACAAGAGACCGGTGTAGGTGACCGAAGTGGCCCCCGGAGGTTGGCGAAGGTACATATCTAAAACGCCGCCAGATACTTCAGCCACGGACACGTACTTATTACTGGGATTCGTATTATCGTTTGTATCATAGTAGGTCGTATAGGCATAATTAATGAGGACGGAAGCATACACGTTGTTGGCGCAGTAAGTTTGTCCATTGTTATAGTTGACAAAGGCGACGATAGCCGGGGGCGACACCGGGTAGGTCGTGACCAAAGACTGATGATTGGCCTGCTGGATACTGTTGTAAGGCAACACCGTGAAATAATACGAATTGGTGGGCAAGAAAACGTTCGTATTGCCGTTTTCGTTGTAAATGTTTTCGTTGTAAATATCTTGGTACAAATAATCCCCGAGAGACAGAGTCGTTGGTGAGTTATAGATGCTACTGACCCCTTCTTTGACAATATACGGTTGCACCACGACGTACGAAAATGTGTTGGTTGGTTGGAGTGTAAACGACAGGACATTCCGGGAGGTGTCCACGTATCGTTCAAAAAAAGCCGTGGCAAGAGGAGCAATTTTACCTGAATTGTACGTGATTCCGGGGGTATTCAAGATATTGTACGGGATAAACGTATAAGAGAATACGTAATCTATAAACGAGTTAGTATTCGCCAAAATGTCGGTGAACGAGGTCGTACCGAGGGGAAGCGTGGTCAAGGTCACGTTGTTCTTCACAACAGTGACCGATTTGAAATTGTTCCGGTTGCCGTTCAAGTCCATAAACTGAAAGAGTACGTTGGATGTGGTAATGGACGCGATTTGAATACTCACCGTGGCGGTAGGGCACGCGTTGATGGAGGTAAATGTATTGCCGGGAATATCAAGATTGTTGTAGGGCACAATGGAATAAGCGTAGATGGAAGAAGCAGAAAAAGCGTTGCTGGGGTCGCGGTAGAGGACCGCACTGACCGGTTGGGTAACCGCCGGACCGACCACCCCGTCCCGAATCTGGGCCACACTCACATAGTAATAATCTTGGTAATTGGACAACATAAAGGACGACGACGTGGCCGTGATGGTAATGGGCCCAATGGTGACGGCCAGGGCCGTGGTAGGAATGAGAATGGTGGGTAAGGTATAGGTGGTACCTAAGATGGTGCGACCTTGTTGGTCCGTCAGTACCGGCTGCACCGAATAGGTATAATTTTGTCCCAAAATGTACCCATTAGGTAGGTAGGTGGTACTGGTATTGATATTGACATCGGAGAACTGGATGAATGATAGGTCGCCGGTGGTAGGATCCACCTTGGTGGGGAGTTGTTGACGATATACCTGGGACGGGAACCCGTTACGTACGATATTGACATAGTCGTAAACGCCAGTAATATCTAATACGACCGAGGTGTTGGAAATGAGACGGTAAAAGGCATTGGTGACCCGAGGATAGTAGGTGGTGACTGTACCAAGAGAGATGCGGGGACCCGGAGTATTGGTAATATAGCCCTGAATCGCGTAGGTATACGTAGCACCTGGGGTCAATCCTTGGTCGGTAAACGTAGCGGTCATATTCCCTGGAAATGCGATCCCTCCCGTGGACCCGTCTTGGTTGCTTACATCTCGGTACACGGTATATTTCGTGAAATTACCCGTGACGTTCACGATAGAAACACTGCTGGTGGTCACCGTCGTGAGATCCAACATGGCCGCAATCTGGACATTTTGCGTCACGACCGTACCGATAGTAAAGACCGACCCGTTCAATCCACGGAATGTGGGCATAATACGATAAGTGTACGTTGTGTACGGATTCAGACTCGCATCCAAAAAAGTCTCCGAGGTGAGCTGGCGAAATTCGTGCGTGGCCAGCACGGGTCCTCCTGGGTTCTGACCGCTGATATCCGTGCGATACAACGTATAGGTATCAAAATTACCGACAATACCGACGATGTTGACATAATTGAGACCGACACTGCCAAACGCAAAATTCGTGAGAGTAGGGGTCGTTGTGGCGACTATAGAATCCGGGCTATAGGTGGACATGTTGCCCCCCACAAAGGGTGGCGGGGTGGACGCAAATGTGAGTCCATCCGCCGCATTCTGATTCTGAGGCGACACATTGAAAAACAGTCCGGTCTGTAGGTAATCAAATTGGGTAGACAGGGGGTAATCGTACATGTAATTCATTGTGATGGTCAGATCAAATACTTGCTCTGGTTGGACATCTATTTGTAAATTGTCTATGACCAAATTGCCCACGTACTGAATGCCGTAAAATTGCCCCGGTTCCAACGTATACGGCGCAAAGGAGACATCTGCAAACTGGATGGTTTGTTGTCCTGATACGGCGACGCTGGGATTGATAAGTGATGTACGGATCGCGGGCGGGGTCTTTAGCATGATAGGTACCCCACTCAAATTGACCCCCAGTGATACGGGGGTCTGAGATAATTGCTGCATCTCGTCCGCACGGAGTATATGGAGCACGAACCCGTCCGACGGTTGAAACACCCCCGGTAATTTCTGGTAACAACCATTGACGTAATCCAGAGGTCCGTACGACGAGTCCACGTGTGGACTGAAACTGGGATCAGACATCCAGGCAGGGGTCTCGTCGTCGGGACAAATATCGGTATTTAGGACGCCTTCGCCGACTGACCCTGCTACCCATAGTCCGACGGGAACCACGAGCGACAAGGTGAGGGTGCCCGGTTCCATGTACTTGGTCGTCACCAAGTTACCCAGCGACGACGTGCGGGTTTGTACACTCTTATTCGGGTAGAATACGGACGAGGGGGGAACGTTGCCCACATCGGCAAATATATAGCTGTCGGCGGTAGGATTCGTATAAAGCAGCTCGTTCCGACTGTAGAGATAATACGGTACACGGTTCTCGTCCGGAATGCCACTGTAACTGGCGTTATTAATGCTCGCATTCAGATAATTATAGAGGGGCACCGCGGGGTCGTAATAGAGTTGCATAGGGGGGCCGGGAACATCACACGCCGTGGTCCAAGTCGGTGCATACGGATTACTCGGACAGGCGGGAAGGTCCGTATTGACCGGTTGACTGCTGTTGCCGCGCGCCAAGAGCGCCCACTGTTCCTTCTGGGTTAAACTCTTGGTCTTGGTATTTTGCTGATGACTCTTGTATTTTAAAATCTCGGCTTTGCGGCGCATGTTCAACTGCTGTTGGGTATACGCCACCGTCTTCTGCACGGCATGGTTTGCGGCCGGATAAGGCGACTGGGGCGTATATCGCGGGGGCGGCGTGTGAAAAAAGGCCAATTCATTCCTTTGGGCGTAGGCAATGGCAATGTTACTACAATCATTGTTCATTGCACGATGCCCCTTTTTACTATATGATGACCAAACTTGATACCCGCTATACACAATGTGCCTATTTTGCAGAGTGCATTGGTCTAATGATGCATGCTATTGGGTGATCCTATAGCATGCATTGAGGGCGCATGTTGCGCGCAGGCCTGGGGGCGCCGGTTTAGTTCAATTTCGCAAAGTACCAATCGGTGGACAGGTAATAAGGCGCCCCCTTGGTGGAGTTGGCTAAACTGCTCTGCGTCGTATTCGGACCCGCCACCACCACTTGGTTGATTTCGTACGCCGACAGCGCCCGAGGATAGTATTGGAGATTGGAGAGGAACCCCGAGAAGCCGCCGTTCTGGCACACGTAAATGTCGCCGTAGTTTTGTTTAGGCACGGCCGTGACACTGTACCGACCACTGATGGTACCGTTGACGTAGATATCTAAAAGGGTGTTCTCCAGGCGGATGCCCACGTGCATCCATTTCTTGTTGATGGGAATGCCCGGCACGGTGACGGTCATCGGGGGCACACTGGGGTCCACCGTGTCCATGACCAGGTACAGCGACACTTGTCCGGGCACGTCGCTGTTGGCTAAATAAAGTCCCGGGCCGTTGTTGACCGTGGCCAGACCGGTGCCCATGGGATAATTGACCCCGTTGATGACCGTGGGGGCCGTCTGGTAGCTTCCGTTGCCCTTGTTAAACACGTGCGCGTACTGTTCGGCGGCGGGTACGCGGTCATTGACCTGCAGCCACACCGACCATGTATACTCCATCCCGTATTTGCGGTTGTCGGACCGGGTGATGACATTGCCCGCTACCGCGGTGCTGTTGCTACCCGGAATCATGCCCTGGACCACGTACGGACTGGTCGCGTTCTGTGTAAAATACCCAATGAGGTTGACGCCCAAAATCAGCAACATGACAAAGACGACCAGCACCAACAGCGTGATGGCGATTTTGGCGACCAAGCTGTTGGTGGTCAGATAGTCCGCGCTGGCGGTGGCCACTTTGGCTGGGTCGCCGTATTCGGACACCGTACTACGCATCGTATCCGAAATACGTTGCATCGTATTGTTCACATTGTCCGTGATATTTCGGGCTCCTTGCGAGAAGTTCGCAGCGGCATTTTCCATATGCGGGCCGATAAAATTACACTGTACTTATAATATTCCGTGATATTCCAAGCGGACTGGTGCGACACGAACCAACATAAAAATTCCTAATCAGGTTTAAAAGATCCGGAACTGGTTCTGGATCTGGTTGTTCTTCATGATGTCCACCGCCATGCCGTAGCTAGAAAACGACGTGGACACCCCGTTGCCGCCAATGTAGTTCTTCCACACGTCTTGGGGTGCGAGGACGTAGGACCACCGGTACACCTTGGTCATCATGACGTCATTGATGATGGTGGGGCTTCCGCCTAAATAGATGGACGCCGTCGTGGTGCTCGGGACGGACTGCATACAGTTGAGTTTCATGGACTGCAGGAGCTTGCCGTCCACGTACATGTCCACGAAATAATTGTCCACCACCACCGTGATGTAGGTCCAGCGTTGCAGAGGGAAATTGTCCGTGACAATCATGGGCGGCGACGGCGTCGCACTGCCCCCCGCGCAATTCTGACTGATGTCAAAATACAACGTGGGGCTGGTGGTATCCAGGTACAGGTTGAACTGCCCCGGAATGGCTAAAATCGGTTTAGTCACATTATTGTTCCAAGAGTTCACGTAGACCCAGGCCCCCACCGAGTATTGGTAGCTGTTCGGGTTGTTGGTGATGGCCACCGACGGGTTCGCGTTGTTCAAATTGACCAAATTGGCCGCCACCGTGGTGTAATTTTGAAAGTAGAGGTACAGGAGATAAATACCCAATATCACCACGACCACGCCGAGCACAATGAACCAGTTCATGCTTCTGGGAAACCGGCCACGACACTATATATTGGTCCCCCAAGTTTATTCTTTACACCGCCCACTTTAGTGGCCGATTCTGCTGGTACATAAAGGCAAAGGCAAACCGGTGGGACCACGCGCATGTAAAATGCGCGAAGATTTACGCAGTGTCTATGGTATATTTTTGCGTGTTCCACGAGGTGGATACCTGGTCCGGCGTGAGAGCATGGTCGTAATAGACCACGTCGGCAATGGCGCCGTACACTGCACCTTGAATGTCACCCAAGACGATGATATCGTCGGCCGTGTATTCCGGCATCGTGCCTGGCACCGGGAAAGCCTTGTCTAAAACCCCGTCCACGAACAGGCTCAGACCGTTGTCTTCCACGACCAACACCAATTGATGCCATTTCTGCAGTTCCAAAAAGAGGCGATAGGGCTCGGCGTCGGTAAAGTAGACGACAAACGCGTATTTTTTGCTCCCATAGTCGTACATGTAAGCCACGCGAGGTTTAGGGTTCACCAGTTCCCACGTATTGCTCTTGGCCGGACCAGGCCCCGCGGGCGCGCGCAGTTGCGACGTGCCGTAGTAGAAGAGGTTGGTGGGACCCAAGGTCGCCGCCACGGCTTCGGTCATCTGGGCGTCCCGGGGGTTCATGTAGACCCACATGGACACGGTATAGGTTTTGAGGTAGGGGTTGCCGGCGAATTCGGGGTTGACGACTTCCAAATCGCGGGCGGTGGCCACCACCGTTTCCTGGGGTTGAGACAGCATGCGTTGGCCCCGGTACAACCAGCGCACGCCGTTGTGATAAGACATCTGGGTCTCTAAGTACCAAGGCACCAAGAAATAGGCAACGAGGACCAAGAGTTCCAGGGCGAGCAGGACCACCATGGAGGGCGGCGCCACGCGCCACTCCTCGCGCAAATAGGCCGCCCATTCTTGGAGGAACTGAGACATGCCGGCCGGGCGGTACCCCGTGGGAATGAGCACAGTGACAATGGCCAGACCCAACACGACGGCCAAGATGAGCAGGATTTTTTTGATGATATTGGTGGCCGTGAAACTGTAGGAACTCAGGTAATTGTAAGTGGTCATGAGGAGCATCAGGGCGGAAACGGCTAAACCGCCCACCAGGATGAACAAGATGAACTTGGGGACCAAGACATCGGCCACGTAGACCGCGGCGCAGAGTCCCCATAGCACGACCAGGACGACCAAGGCACACATAAAAATGTTGGTGAGGGAGCCACCTTGTAACACCGCATTCATGGCCAAGTATAGGAGTGGGACGAGGACAAACGGCAGAGCCCCCGTCACGTAAGCGAGCGTGGGCGAATTGCTGGGATTGCGACGGTACATGCGTGGTATCGGGACCAATATCAAATCATCTATAAGATGCTGTGATATAGATTCGGGGGATGGGGTGCGGACCGGAGGTGAAAAATTGAATATGGGTTCCTATACATGTCTTGGGATGGCATCCAGGGGAATGTGGGCAATGAAGAGATTTAGCGCGGCGGCTGCGAAGCGGCAACCCCGGATGGGTGCGGCGGCGCGTATGAAAACTACCTTGCGCGATAAAATCAACACAATGGAATACGATCAATGGGTCATGGCCGGTGCGACGACCGGAGGCTTCTTGGGTTCCTGGGTCGGTGCCTATTTCGGGTATAGGGACCATAAAAGGGATGCCTATACCGAGTGTGTGGTTTCCTGCATAGCTTCGGGATGGTTAGGGGCACTCGTCGGATTTACCGTCGGATTTACCTGTCCCGTGACCATTCCTTTGGTCGTTCCGATTATCGTTGGTACGACGATTGCCCGACAGTTGGAACCGGCCGTACCGACCGGAACGAGACAGAAGGAGTACGATTTGTCACAGCCTGGAGAGGAGTTTTAGAATCACAACTAGAATCACAACATATCCTTATTCATATTTTCCATAGCCGTTTTGCCACCGTGGCAATTGCGACAAAGTGCTACCAAGTTGTCTACATGATTACTGCCACCGTATTCTAAGCGGATTTTGTGGTCCACTTCAAACCATGCAGTCAATTGTTCTTGACAGCTGTGGCATCGCCAGCCCTGACGACTCGCCACGTACTTTTTTTTTGTCTCGCTCACCGACCGCTTGGTCGCCGTGACGCGACTGCCGCTTTGCTTACCCCATCCGGGGTTGCTTTGCTGACCCGATTGTAGGACCCGTTGGGCCGCGGCAGGTGCCTCTTGATACGGCGCGGGTCCCCTGCCTTCTCTTGCTTCGCCACCACCGCGTTGCTGTTTAGCGGTAAAATCCAAAATAGGAGCCAGCAACCCCGCGCTCTGCTTGTCCAAGGGCATGTATTTGATGTAGTCGTTGGAGGCCTGCAGCAGTGCCCCCGTATTCATGGGGTTCTTTTTGATCAAATAGTACAAAAAGAGGGTGCCGAGGACCACGCCGGCCATTTGCAACCATTTCTTGTAACGCATCCAGTTTTTCAGGTACCGCCCCTCGGTGTAAATATTGAATACCACCAAGGCGCAGATCAGCAACAACCACAGTTCTATCCGCATGTTTCCACGTCCAATATGCTAATCTATATGGACAAAAGGACAGGTTTCATGTCTGTGAAATCAAGTCCGAGACAGGGTATAAATGCCCAGGATCAGTGCCAGGAGCATGCTCACATAGATAATGTCCCGGGTGCGTATTTGGGTGCGGGCATGATGCAGGACGCGGGGTTGATGCGCTTCGTAAAAGGCGTCTAAAGCCGCGTACATGGACAAGGGCGGTTTCCCCAGATGAACGTTGAACCGGTTATGTAAAAAATGCATCCAGCGCATGAAGGACTCGCGCGAATCCAGGTATGGCGACACGGGATATTTATCCAAGAATTCGGCCAAGAGATCGCCCATGGCCTCGTCGGGCAAAAACAGAGGCAAATTCTGAATCAAATCGTAATATTTGCGCTTGGTGACATTGGTCGGGTGTTCCGGGTACGTATACGCGATGGTATGTAGCACAAACCAATAATGCGGTCCCCACACGTCGGGATGCAGGACAACTTGACGAGGGGGCATGATACCACGGTTCACAGTTACCATATAGGTCCAACGGAATCTGGGCACTAAAACGGGCTGGGCGTTGTAAAATGACGTAAACAAATCGGGAAGGATCCTATACTTGTCCTTGGATTGTGTCCGTCATGAGCAACACGTCATCGGTGGTGACCTTTGTTACGGCCTACATGAATATTTATCCGAATAACCGTCTGGGTTCGCGCGACATGATTTGGCGCTTTGAACAATTTGCTAAAATCGCGCAGACGGGCATCCAATTGTGCGTGTATGTGGACGAATCCAGTGTGTCGCTCCTGGACCAGTTCATGGTGACGTACCCCAACGTGCGGCGCATGCGGGTGTTCAAGAATATTACGGATACCTGGGTCTACCAGCAGTGGCGCCCTTACCGCAACATGCACGCGGGGACGACCCATCAGGGGTTGCCGAGGCATCGCAACGTGCAGAAGGACACGTTGGAGTACATGACGCTGATGCACACCAAAATGGAGTGTATGATGGATGCAATGAAGGTCAATCCTTGGAACTCTACCCATTTTGCCTGGATAGACTTCAATGTGGCGCATGTGTTTCGGGACGTGGCGGGGTCCCAGGCCCAGTTGCGGGCCATGGCGTCCAACGTCTGGAAACGGACGTTTTTGGCCATTCCCGGATGCTGGCAACCCCTGCCGTCGCCGATGGACGCCGGGGCCATCACAGGGATCATTCATGCCATCCACTGGCGATTCTGCGGCGGCTTCTTTTTAGGGGACATCGGTACCATGGCCGAGTTTTGCCGACTGTACACGACCTGGTTCCCCAAGTTCTTGGCCGAATACAACCAGATGACGTGGGAGGTGAATTTCTGGGCGTGGATGGAGAGCAAAATAGACAATTGGACGCCCAATTGGTATGCGGCGGATCACAACGACAGTATCCTGGAGGTGCCGGCCGAATGGTGGTCCATGTGTTTAGCGAAAGACGTGGGGTCGTACACGGAGGTGGCGCACGAATGCCCGGAACTGGGCAGCGATTTCCATGCGAGTTCGGCGTCCATCGTGCCAATGTCGTGGGCGGGCGGCGGCGGCTACTGGATGAACACGCGCTATGTGAACTACACGTTGGCGGACAACGGCGGCTATTTGTTTCCGAACAGCAGTGACCGTACGATTCATACCCGGAATGTATGCAGCCGTCTGGACCAGACCATGACCGCCGTGGAGCACTTTGAAATGCGAAATCCCGATACCCTGGTTTCCATCCCCGACTGCGAATACCAGGGCGTGGAAGACATTCGTCTGTGGTTGGACAGCACCGGGCAAGTGTGCTACGTCGGGACCAGTGTCAATTATACCCGGGACGGGGCGTCGGGTGGTGCAGGGAAAGGGCGCATTCTGCGCGGCGTGTACGACGTGATGGGACGCGCACTGACGGCGACGACGGTGGTCCAACCGCCGACCGATACGCCCTGTGAGAAAAATTGGTGCCCTTTGCCGGGGGACAAGCTCCTATACCGTTGTTCGGACATGACCGTGGGGCACGTGGAACTGGGAACGGGTCAGTTTGTCGTAGACGCCACCCGGGAGATCAAGTCCCCGTGGTTTGACCAGTTCCGTGGGTCCACGTACTTCCGCACGTCTTTAGACTACCCGGGCGCGCTGGTGGGACTGGTGCATTTCAGTGTGCACGAGTGGCCGCGCCAGTATTACCACGTGCTCTTGCTGCTGGACGCCGAAACGTTGCGGCCGATTCGGCGAAGCCAGCCGTTTACGTTTTTGCGCCGGACCAACATTGAGTTCTGCATCGGGATGCTGGAGACTCGGGCAGTGGATGGGACAGGGGGTTGCTACCATTTCTGGGTGTCGCAGTACGACCGCGAGCCGCGGAAAGTGACCGTGGCCACGGCGGACCTGCCGCTGTCCGTCGTACTGTAGTGCGTGGGCTTTTATCGCATTATAGTATAGTTGGCTGCCTGCAAAGACTGGTGCATAAGATGCCGAGTCGGCGACGAAATACCACGAAATGTGCACGAAAACGGCGACGCACGCTGAAACGTCGTATCAAGGGGGGGACAACGGACGACACAAAAGCTAATTTGCAACAGGTCATCCCACAAGGGATAGTTGAACAAAATAAAAATGTTTTTCAGGGAAACAAACTGACAAATACTAGCACGACAAATACGGGGGCGAAAAATACAGTAGATTTTATACCTCCTCGCACTTCTGGTTCTGCGGTTGTTCCTGCTCCTGCTACTTCTGGTTCTGCGGTTGTTCCTGGTCCTGCTGCTCTTGCTGCTCCTGCTGCTCCTGCTCCTGCTACTTCTGGTTCTGCGGTTGTTCCTGGTCTTGCTGCTCCTGCTGCTCTTGCTCTTGCACGAATTCCTGGTTCTGCTCCCCCAAGTAGTTCCTATAATGATGATGAGGCGGCTGAGCCAACATCTCAAGGAGAATATAGTAATTTGTGCGTGAAAGCTTCTAAAAAATTTATAAAAAAATACGGTAACAAACCAATACCACAAGATGAATACAATCGTTTTATAGAACAAGAAACTCGCAACGGACTTGGTAAAGAAGAGTTGATTCGTTGTTTAAACGAACGCGGATTTAAAATATCAAATCCAATTACATCTGCTCCCGTTTCTGTTCTTGCTCTTGCTGCTCCTGCTCCTGCTCCTGCTCCTGCTCCTGCTCCTGCTCCTGCTCCTGCTCCTGCTCCTGCTCCTGCTCCTGCTGCTCCTAGTTCTGCTCCTGTTCCTGCTCCTGCTTTACGTCCCAACCGTCCTCTCCCTCCCCCTATTCAAACTGATTTTGCGGATGATTCTTCTACGGTTTCTGTTCATACTAAAATTGTTGCTCCATTGTCGGATAGTACAAAACAATTTGAAGAACAAGTAAAGAGAGCGAGAGCCGATTCCGAATTATTACCCAATTGGACAAAAGACCACCACGAAAAAATTTTTAGACCCATACCCCAAAGACCAGGTATCAATACAAGTACAAATACTTCGCCATTACCAAACGGTGATGGTCATACCGAACATACCCCCAGTACCCAACCGACGGCGGCGGTTTCTTCCCTGACGGGCACCGAACCACCCAGTCAACCCAGTCAAGTCAATCAAGCTACCCAAATGACCCAAATGACTCAACCGACATTGATTTCATCCATGACAGGCACAGAACCACCCAGTCAAGTCAATCAAGCTACCCAAGTTAACCAACCAACAGAAGCCGTTTCCTCCATCACCGCCACTGAACAACCCAGTCAAGCTACACAAGCTACTCAAATGACCCAACCAACAGAAGCCATTTCCTCCATCACCGCTGCGACCGCTGCGACCCAGGTAGTTCCGTCTTCCCGCCCAATGGTCCTGCTCAACGAATTCTATGTGACCTTTCAGATAGATAGTTCGGGCACCATGTTGCATCCCATGACAGTAAAACGCGATTCGTCTGGGGGTGACATAAAGTTGTATTTGGACCCCTCCAATACGACTTCGCTTACTTACGAAGACCTGACCGTATGGTACAATGCTGCCATGAACAATGTCATGGAAGAAACGCCTGACCTGAGTGCCAATATGCCTGATTCTTACCTGGTGACCTTCAAGCGGTACCTCCCAGAACCAAGTACAGGGCCTGGGCCTGCACCTGTACGTGTAGCGCGACCAGAACCAGTGGAAAAGGAACGCATGGTCCTGAAAAATGGCGAGATGCTTTACCAAGACCCTGATATTGGTGATTTGGTAGCAAAAAAAAGAGAACTGGACATCATATACCGCGCATTATCGGCGACGATTACCGGTTCAAATGACGATTCAAGTAACGATTCACCTGCTAAAACTAATACTACTGCGGCCGCGGCCGCCACACAAGTTACTAAACCGGTCACCGATAACAAGCGCGACGATATTCAAGGACGAACCTTCGTGAACGGATAATTCAGATGTGAACCGGGGTCAGGGGCGGTCGTGGGACATGTTCCAAGAATTCGCGGGTATATTCTGACAACCATTGACGGTACGTGTGGTCTAGTTTGACCAGGTACTCCAACGAAATATCCTCTTCACCCTTGCGGTCGCGCTTCTGGATCCGTTCCATACAGACAGAGGGATCCACATCCAGGAAGAAGACGGTGTCCGGGTAGTACCGTTCCATCACAGACGGCGTGAAGAAACTCTCGTAGATATTCATTTCAAACGCCGATATTTGGTTGGCCTCTTTCAATATGGCACAAAACACATGCCGACTGGCCGCCAGCGAACGCTCACATACAATGATTTCACACTCGGGGTGGGTGGCGATGGCCTCATCTATGGATTGCATGATGCTATGGAAGACCACGGTTTGAAATGTGAAACTGTAGACGGCCGGACATTTGTAAAATTTTTGGAGGATGGATTCGCCGTTGGTGGGATCGGTCAGCTGCATCCAGGTCTCCACCGGTTCGCGCACCACCACGACTCGGTGGGGATCCACCCGGAGTTCCAGTTGGTCCAGGAGACTTGTTTTGCCGGCCCCAATATTGCCCTCCACGGACAATATGTAGGGACGGGGGTGCATGCTCGTTGGGCGCAGGGGCAGGGCAAGGCAAAATGCCAGGAGCTCTTCCAGAGGGTCTTGAAGAGGGGTCATATTGTTAGGTACGGGACAGGTGGGGTCTACTGACGTCATGTCATCTCTCGGGATACCATGACGCTAAATTCAATTTTTCAAAACTTTTTCAAAGTTGCCAATGTGGCATTGGCGGGCGAGGACGACCGTTGGCTGCATATCACGTAAGTCACCATACCCATGTTCGTCAAAACGGCCATGAAAATGGCCGCCAAGAAAGCGACATGGTAGGTATCCATCACTGTGACGCAGATATATTTATTGTTGCATTTATTGTTGTCAAAGACGGAAAGGGACAAGACTGGACAACGGTCGTCCTCGTCTTGCTCATATTCGGGTCCATCTTCGTCCTCTTCTTCTTGATCATATTCTTGGTCGTCGTCGTCATTCTCTTCTTGGTCGTCTTCCAAGTCGTATTCCAGGTCGTCGTCTTGGTCGTCTTCGGGTTCCCTCTGCACATGGACCTGGACTGGTTCCATGGTTTCCACGGGTGCCGGTGGAACAGGTACAGATGCGGAGGTACCATGTACATAGTTGCGCAAGTGGTTACGGAGGCCGTTCTTGGTCTTATACATACGTTCACACTGAGGACAAGGAAATGTATTAGGTGGGGGGGTGCTGGTCATTTCGTCCATAGTCCGAAAGGATCATATACTTGGTTGTATTGGGACAATTCTAAATCGGTTTCAATAAGCATCTTCATTGTCATATTCGTACAGTTCGCGGTCGCCTTCGTCGTACTCGTCTTCGTCTCCTTCATTGTCATCATTATCTTCGTTGTGCGCCTCGTCAGGGTCCTCTTGGTCGTCGTAATCGTAGTCGGGGTCGTCTTGGTCATTAACCCCCGCGCCGAACCGTTCCTCCACCGTATCGTCCACGAATTCTGCGACCTCCTTTTCAAACTGCGCGTCGTTCTCCTTGAGCAGGTCTTTGGCATTGACACTCCAGCGGTTCAGTTTGAACACCTTTTCCATGTACATGTACCGGCGGTCACTCTCCGTCGCTTCTTGGAACGTCCGCATGATGCGCGCCTTTTCCTTGAACCGCGATTTTTCCACCTCGCGCATGATGTCCGCGTACGACATGTTGGCGATTTTCTTATCCGAATATAGCATTTCCATCATGGCCACCATCCACTGCGTCGCGGTTTGTTTCGTCTTGGTCCCCGCCGACGTTTTCGGGAGCCGATGGCATAACATCACCACCTGGTCAAAGAGGGAATAGCCCACGAATTTAAGAAGTTCTTGGACCACCGTCTCGGAAAACAGGCGGAAATAGCGCTGTCCCGCTTTGTCAATCGGTGCCTGCACCGGCAGCAGTTGCATCAAGCGCACGGTATCCAACAGGGCCGCTTGCCATTCCTGAATGAGGGAGGCAAAATCGGGGTCGGGCGTCGCAAACCGAGCAAACCATTCGCGGTTCTTGTTGAGAAACGTCGTAATCACTTCTTGGTGCTTGGCCCCCATCTCCCAATGCTTCGGGATGCGCCATTCCTTGTAAAACTGGCGGTTGAAAATCATGGTCGGAAGGACCTTGACCAAAAACACCATGGCGTTCTTCATGAACTGGGCCACCGCTTGAAGGTCGGTCGGACCGGTGGCTCCCCATTCGGTCCACTGAGACAACACTCGGTCGGCAAAATCGCGCTGGGTACCTTTGGGTACAAATTGGACAATGCGTTCCCGGGCGGCGGCGTTGTAAGGACCCAGCACGTTGACCAAGGCGTCGGAAACGGCGTGCATGCCTTCGGTGTCTCCCCCTTCGTTACCGGGGTGCTCCAATAGCATGATTTGGGGGTCGTATTTGACCAAGACCGCCAGGAGTTCCCGGCGTACCGTGTCCAAACGCAAAGGCACGGTGGCGCTGGTGGCAGCGGTGGCGCCAGCCATAGCCTGCCCCACCGCCAAGAATTCGGTCAGGACCTTGACCGCCGTGGGAGGCGTGAACTGGATGTCCACATGCACCCGCCGCGCCACGTTGACCCGGCGTATCAAATGGTCGTAGTCTTCCCAGCTGTACTTGCGCCCCATCTGTTTCAGCGCCTGTATTTTTTCGGCCAGCGTACCACGGTGCGCGTACCTCTCGGACGCCGGCTTGGTCGCACACACGGGCAACAGGTACTCCGGGATGTCTTGGTCCAACCGGTCAAATTGGCAAAAATGGATAAACGCCGCGTAGATGAGCTCTTCGGCGGGGCCCGACGTCACCTCCGGACGCACCAAGCGGGTGTCGTCGCTGAACAAGTACATGGGCGCAAGGGTGCGCCGGCGCATGTGGTCCAGCCGTTTTTGGTACTGTTCCATGTTCCGCAAAAAGGCCACCAAGACGGGCGATTCACGCATAAAGTACTGCAGGGTCGTCTCTTGTGCCGCCGTATCATTGCAGCACGCGTTTTGGATGAAGGGCACCCCCACCGACGTTTTGAGCAGCACCTCCTTGCTGCGCACCACCCGATGAATCGCCTCCACCACCCCGTAGCCGTAGCGAATGGCCTGCGATTGCAGTATCAGAGGGTTCTCGGAGGGAGAGGGCCCCCCCGGGACCGGGAGTCGGTCCAGGACCCCAATCTCCACGATGGGTGGTAACAGGTGGCGCCATGTTTCCAATTGGTAACGTTCCGGAATGACGAATTCATCGGGATGTTCCGCACGGTAGGTGAGCTGACGCTGGTAGAGATCATATACATCCTTGCGGGTTTCCAAGATGCGCTCCAGGGTCTTGCGCAGCATCTCTTGGATGGCCTCCTTTTTAATGTTCTTGACGCTGTTCCATGGCGGCACCGAACTCTTGACCAGTTGCAGAATGCAAACCAAGTATAGGATCCCACTCTGGTCCTCGGTGGATTCCGTCAAGGGATACCCAGTAAACGACTTGACGCACCCCGGCACCGTTTTCTTGGTACGTATCGGGGGCAAGGACGTTTGTATCCCGACCAACAGCGCAGCCATCGTCAAAATGATCACATACTGATGTTCATAGGTTTTGTATTTGGCGGCGAGCTTGGCCGCGGGTTCGTTGCTGCGCAAGGACAGGTCGCGGATGAACTCGTCCCGGGGTTTCATCAAGACGGCGTGAAGTTCCAAGACGGTGCGCAACACGAACCCACGGAGGTCGTTTTGGGATTCAGTGGCGGGGGGGAGCTCCATGGCTTGGTAAAACGTGTGGTAAACATTCTTGACCATCTGATGCAGTTCGGTCTCGGCCGCGGTCACGCCAGTAGCGGGCGCGGCCCCCTTGTCCGGAGTGGACCACGGGTCCGCGGTGGCGGCGCCCCCACTTTCCTCGGGAGGAATGACCAAAGCACTGGCCGTCTTGATGCGGAAACCGTGTTCATCGTAGAGTTCTTCGTTGACCCATTCTATCTTGGTAAGGATGTACCCACTGTGCTTGTCCACGATGGCGTCACCGTCGTCGCTCAACATTTGAAACTGCGTGAGTTGCTCCAGACGGGCTTGGTACCCCGGTTCCCCCTGGGTCACGTACTCCTTGGCCAGGTCATGGAAAAACGCCGGCAGCAGTTTGGTATTCGTCTGGGTACAGTAGAGCCAGTGGGCATCCTCGCCCAATTCTTCCGTCATGGCCCGGCGCAGCGCCCCCGTCTGGAAAAACCGGACCAAGTCGTGTTGGCGTTTCGCGAAATCGGACTGACCCAAGATGTCGTCGCGCAACTTGATATAAGGTGATACCGGTGGTGCGGGGGCTTCGGCGCGGGCCCGGGCCATCTGGGCCCCCAAAGCATGGGCCAAGCGGCTGTATTTCTGTTCCATGACGGTACGTAGCCGCTCTTTCGCGACCAAGAGCCGCGACGCTTGCAGGACCCAGGTTTCCATCCGTTGGGCCATGTCTTCTTGGGACATTTCCAGGCGCGAGGCCATTTCTTGGACGGCGACCTGTTGCCGCATCTGCTGGATGCGGCGTTCAGCGGAAGCAAAGGGGTCGCAGGTAGCCAGACGCGGGTTCTTGAAGCACATCGGCTGGGCGTCGCACCAAGCTTGGTTGAACTGTTTGGCGGCGCTTGACCCAACTGTCTTCTTGGATGCCCCGGTCGGGAACGCGGCCTGGATCAAATACGACAAATCGGCAAAGGATTCCTCCAGGACCGACGTGTCCCGGACCCATTTGTTCTTGACGCGACGGTAGAATTCCCGGTCCGGCTGGGCGCCTTCGGTCTCGCTGTCCTTCTTGGCAACCACGTCCAACATGGCATACTCCCCCTCTTTCACGCGTTTCTTCTTGGCAACCAACGTCTGGGCCAGTTCACCCGCGGCCTCCTTGGCAATGCCGTGTTTCTGGGTCAAACTGATGGTGAGTAAATCCAGGAATTCGCGCATGGCCTGGCTTTTCTGCCCGTCCTCCTTGTCCGTGGTCGGCATATCCGCCTTGTATTCGTTCAAAAGGGAATAGGGGGTATCGTCAAACTCGGGGTCGTAGAAGACGTCGTCTTGGTAATTGTCCTTTTGCAAATCGGCGAGCGACGTGTACCGCTTGGTCAGGAAATACCGGCTGCATTTCCCATTTTTAGTGGGTACCTTGGTCCCCTCGTCTTCCAGGCCGTCGTCCGCGTCGTCGGGGGCCGCGGCCGCCTTGAGAAACGCGTCGGCCACCACATGATGAAGCGTAGCATTGCGCATGAGCAGCGTGAACAGTACCCCGTAGTCCCGTTGGGTGAATTCTTGGATGACCTCCGCGGCCGAGGTGGGCATCCACGGACGGTCCGCGTGCAGCTTAAACAGGCGGTAAGCGTCCAAGAAAATTTCGTAAAGAGTCCCTTTGTCCAGGAGTTGCCGCGCCAGATTATGTTCCATCATGTGGGTCACATGCGACGGCGGGAACAGCCGCTCATATTTTTGTTCCAGTTTGCGGTACCCCTCTTTGCGCGCGTAAAACTGCTCTTTGTAGGCCTGGGCGCGTTTCCCCATGAAGTACCGGATGCGGTTGAAAGCAGGATAAGGAAGAGAATCCATGGTCACCGCAAACGGTTCCAGGGCCGCCAAGAAATCACGGACATTGAGCCCTTCAAACGCGGACCAAGAGGTTTGCACCAATTCCACCAGATCAAAGGTGGCGGGAAAGATGGTATTCAGGAAGCCCCTATACATGTCTTGGGTGAGGGGCGTCTCTTCCATGAGGCTCGGGTCCAGGGTGTAATTTTGCATTCCGCGCATGAAATTCTTGGTCAGAATCCCCGTCTTGGCAGAGCGATCCTTGGCATCGCGTCGTTCCGCCGCCTTGGCATCGCGTCGTTCCGCCGCCTTGGCACCGCGTCGTTCCGCCGCTTTACGCGGGGCCAGCGTGGAAAAGTAGTCGGCATCCAGGTCATCCACGACAAAGGTCGTGACCCCCCCGGACCGACCCAAGGACCGGAATTTAAGCCAATAACTGCTGCCCCACAAGGTGCGATGCATGATGTCCAGGGCAGGCAGATGCACACGCGAAAACTGGGCCACCGACGCCGGCAACGTGAGCCACGACTGGACCGCCATCGGTTCCCCATGGCCCATACGCCGGGGATGGAAGACGCGGCGGTTGTCCTCTGAACGCTCCATGTAGGTGGCCGCGTCACTAAAACGTTGTACCAAGAAGGACGTTGGTTTCAGCGACGTATATTTAGCCTGGGAGGCCGCCGCCGACGCCGAAAATTCACGGCCGTAGACGGCATTGTCCACGACCGACTCCCACCGGTCATTGGCGACCGTGAAGACGGTGAGCACCGATTTGCGCGGCACCATGTCGTCGTAGGTGGTGAGGGGGGCGTCAGAGACCGGATGGAAATAGGGGTCCAGGGTCTCCATCCAGTGCCGGTACGGATTGACCACCCCGTGCATGGCATCGTTCTTATAATCCCGAAAGGCGTCCGCCAACGGTTCCACGTCCAGAGGCAAGAGCACCGTATCCCCCGGCTCGGTGAAATCGCTCGCCGATTCGTCGGCCAGGTAATACATGTTGCGCCGGGTCTGCGTCACGGGCATCAACCACGCGAGGGGCACCGTTTCAGGTAGCAAGACGTGTTCCAAGAGGGGTTTGTACCGCGTTCCCCGGACGCGCACCCCTTGAATATGATGCGTATAGGGGTCCACCAACGAATACGCCTCACGCAACTCCCGGAACCGGTCCAACAGGCGATGAATGCCCTGGGTCACTTCCAGACTGCGCTGGGCGTTGGGGATCTCGGCCAGCAGTTCATTCATCAGACTGGTCAACTGGGTCTCAATATTGAACACCATCTCATATTGCTCCTGTTCCACGTACTGCTCCACGACATTGCGGTCCTTGCCAAAGAACAGTTCGTCCGCCTCCAAATACTCCTCTTGGAGCGTCTGGTCCAGGGGAACGTCGTACTCAATGGATTCGGGGAGAAACAGCATCACCTCATTGTCGGGGGTGTACTCTATGGAGGGGGTGGCCGCGGCCGAGCCTTCTTCGCCGCTGCCTTGGTCTTCTTCCCCCTCGGTCTCGGCCTCGGCGCGACGGAGGCGCTGCGACCCCGAAGGCGCCGACCGCAACACAAACTTCTCAATATGCAAATCCTCCGGAAGCCCCCGATAGCTAAAATCAATGTATATGATCTCTTGGGACGGATGCAAAGTGACTTCTATCTGGTCTTCTTCTAAATGGGTGATTTTACCTGTAAGCGGGTCTGTGATACCCACGAAAAAAATATCCACCCACTGTTCCGGGAGAAGACCCTTTTGACGGGCGTACCCCGGCTCTTTGGCCCGCGTGAGCAAATCTATCCGCTGAATAGAAGACGGTTCTTGAAGATGCCCGTTGTCATCCAGGCGCAGCACCACCGCGTCCAACGTGGTGGTATCCACCAAACGTAAATGGTCGTCGTCAATGTAATCCACCAGAAAGGTGCGTTCGTTCATGTCTAATTTCACGGTACTGGGACTTGGTTCTGCCGTGTCCGAGGTTGGAGGCTTGGTAAATACCTGAATGATATCACCGTAATGCAAAAACTGAGATTCCGAGGGCGACCCTGGAGTAGGCGTCGGTCGCCCAGATGCTACATCTTTTTCGCTCATAGAGGTGTAACTACTAGTATGGTGAGATGTTTTACGTACGTATTCACCGTCGGGAAACGATGACCACTTCGTTCGTCATGGCTCCCGGATTCCTAGAGTGGATGGTGCGCTTGCATACCAAGACTTCTATCGGATACCCAGCGTACTGTTCATGCACCCACGGAACATCGGAATTGTTCATGACCCATTCTATCCCGCGCTCGGTCATGGTGCGGCACAGAGCTACCAGTTCGGCGTGGTAAGGGAATCCCCCGTGATTGTACCCCACGAACGACGTGGTCTGTTCCGGGACGTACGGCGGATCCATGTAGACAAAGTCCCCGGCGTCCACGAGGGGAATCGTGGACCGGAAATCGGCACACATGAACCGGACGCCGGCCAAAAGTGCCCCCAGTTGCCGGAGATGGGCAGGGCAATATACCGTGGGGGAGGCGTAGTTACCGTAGGGTACATTGAACCCGCGTGGGCCCATCCGGTACAGTCCCCGGAACCCGGTTTTGTTGAGGAAGATAAAGTACGCCGAGACTCGGGGGTCGGGCGGCGTCGCCGCATCGGGCTGAAGGGCCGCATTGAATAGCGCCCGGACCCAGTAATAATGGTTTTCGCGGGATAGTCGGGCCTCTTCCAAGGTGGCCGGCTGACGTTGGACCGGACCTTCCCGAGGACATTGCGCATGTTCCTGCGTCAACTGTTCCAAAGCCTGTATCACTATCTCGCGAGTCGCCGAATCTTGAAGATGACGGTACATGACAATTAAATGGGGGTTCGTGTCGTAAGCGTAGATATGACCAGTTACACGTATCTGTCCGGCGTGAACGGCTTCTAGCATGCCCAGAAGTACGGCGCCTCCGCCTAAGAACGGCTCGTGATAATTGCGTATTTCGCGCGGAAAATGGGCCAATACACGGTCCAAGATTTGCGTCTTGCCGCCGACCCATTTGATCGGGGGTTTCATTACCATGTGGTCGGGGTGATCCTATACACTCTTTAGGAAGATGACCAGGAGGAAGAACAACGAATCAATTTTGTGTGGGTGTGTGGGTGGCCATGGCCGTGACCAAGGCAAAATGGCGTAAAGATTGGGCCGTACAACTAGGTAGCCGCACGTTTGCTTTTATTATTCCGATGGTCCAAACTCCTACCAATCCGCGAACCGATTCCGGATGCGCGAGACCGCCTCAGTACCGTCTAAATTGGGGGCCGGCGCCTCTCCCGGCCAACATCCGTACCCGCATGTGTCGGACCCCCTACAATAGCTACCGGGTTCTGCATCATGCGCCTGGTGTTGCCGTGACCGCCGAGGAAACCCCCTATGCGTCGGTCGTGACGGATGCCGAGACCGGGGAAGTGTATGGGTTTTCGTCGCCGGCCACAGTGTCGTTGAGCGATTTCATTCAACGCGTGGTGCCCGCTGGACAGCCACGTACAAGACCGCTCCTGGATGTTTCCCGCATCATCGTGTCCGAGAGGATAGAGGGGACCGCCGTTAATTTGTGGTTTGACCGACGTGCGGACCGATGGGAAATTTCCACGCAAGAGGCAGTGGGCGGCGACTACACCTATTACCGCAATTACCAGATGGAAGACGCCGACCCGAACCATGCCCGGGACAAGGACCACCCGGTGGGAGGTTTTGCCGGTCCGACCACGTATTTGCGTATGTTTCTGGATGCGCTGGTCGGACCCGCGACGCCGTTGCCGCCCCCCGCCCTCCTCAGTGATTTCCTGACGTCCTTAGTCTCCTCGTGGAAATGGTCCAAACGGTACTGTTACTGTTTTGTCCTACAGCACCCTCATAATCCGTTGGTCTTCCACATCACGGTACCGCGGATAGCACTGGTCGCCGTCTACCAAAAAAGACGGTTCCAGCGTTCGGCAACGTCGGTCACCATGCAGGCGATAGACCCGATGGTATTCCGAACATGGGAGGAATTCCACAGCGCCCCGGGGCTGTTTTTCCCCGCCATGTTGACTGACCCGCTCTCTTACCAGACATTTCTGCGTCCGTACCGGTCCATTCATTCCCGGTTGGAGGACGTGGGGGCGGGGGTCATGTTGACTGACCGTGTGACCGGACTGCAAACCAAAGTAGAAAGCGCCTTATATGAAGAGCTGCGGCGGCTACGGCGGAACCACCCGGTCTTGTTCTTCCAATACCTGTGCCTGCACTACACGAAAAAGACGACCGAGTTTCTCCAGCATTTCCCACAGTATCAGTCAGTGTTTGACCTATTCCGTCAGGATTATGTAGGATTCATCATCAACCTGCATGCGTCCTACGTCACCAAGTACGTGGAGGGGTCCGACGAACCCATTGCCCCGCGATATTTGCCACATATCCAATACCTGCATCATTATGTGGCATTACCCCGGTGCCCCTTCGGGGGGCAGGGGGCGACTCTCCACATGGTCCAGGAATATTTAGACAAACTGACGCCCGAAGAGGTATTTCGTTGTCTGGACGTCGACGCCCTCTTGCCGAAAACCGTGCAGGTATGAATAAGCCGGCCCGTAAAAAACATAAAGATGAAATAGGTGTATTGTACATCTAGTGCAAAAGCCGGAGAACACCATGACGACCATGAAAAGTACTTTGTTAAAATCGTTCAATACGCTGTTTTTTGATTTTTTGGGGGACATCATGACCGCCTACCCAGAGAACAAGGAGATAAAATATGCCAACGACAAATTTGAGTTGCTGCGCCGGGGCAACCCCACCATCATCATCAAGTTCTGGAAGACATATGTCTACGACCCTTATCGCGAACAACTGGAGGCGGGCGACATTACGTTTTTCATTGAGAAGGATTACCGGTCCGATTTTGAACAGTCCAACGGTCCGGTATTGATAGACTCCTATAGCAAGATCTTGGAGATGATTGAGAATGTGCGTTCCACGTTACGTGACATGGACGAAGCGAACCTGGCACACTCGGCCAATTATGTCTTGAATCTCAGTAAGTTGAGCGAGGCCTATGCCCAGACGGTTTAACGGCGAGAGAGAGAGGGGAG
>Ga0209188_1001048_pt1 | contig 23717 bp, 20 predicted proteins | sample C_130625_EF_Meta_FD_187307 | JGI IMG/M metagenome (GOLD analysis project Ga0209188, IMG submission 187307) | Freshwater microbial communities from Lake Croche, Canada to study carbon cycling - C_130625_EF_MetaG (SPAdes) (version 2) | ecosystem: Environmental > Aquatic > Freshwater > Lake... | reverse complement strand
TAATAACTTATTAATAGGTGCTGTAAATTTCTTCAATGAAAAAACAGACAATGTTAAAAGTCAAATCAATGGTAATTACGATACAGTTCCAAACACACAAAGAGCTTACAAAGCAGCAGGTGTGGGTACTATTGTAGTGGGTGATGAAAATTATGGAGAAGGAAGTTCTCGTGAGCATGCAGCCATGGAGCCAAGACATTTAGGTGTTAGAGTGGTGTTGACTAAATCATTTGCTCGTATTCATGAAACCAACTTGAAAAAGCAAGGTATGTTGGCATTAACATTCGCTAACAAAGCCGATTACGATAAAATTTTAGAAGACGATACCATTGATGTAAACGGATTAACTGAATTTACAGCAGGTAAACCACTTAGCTTGGTATTAACGCATAAAGACGGCACTATGGATACTATTGAGGCCAATCATACTTATAACCAACAACAAATTGAGTGGTTTAAAGCAGGTGGTGCACTTAATATCATAAGAAAGCAAGTAGCGGGGTAACATTTAGTAGGCTTTATTAATAAATTAAAAGCCTACTAAATTACACTCTAATGATTTTAAAATCCCTCCCGAATTTTCGGGAGGGATTTTGTTTTTAATACCTCACAAAAATATTATCTTTAATACATGATAAACACAGCACTTGTTTCCTTTGGTATGAGTGGAAAATTATTCCATGCGCCTTTTATTGACACAAACCCTCATTTTAATTTAGTGGGCTCTTGGGAAAGGTCTCAAAAAAATATTCAAGCTATTTACCCTAATGCAAAATCCTTTGGTAGTTATGAAGAAATATTAAATGATCCTTCTATTCATTTAGTGGTAGTAAACACCCCTAATGATACACATTACGAATATACCAAGCTAGCCTTACAAGCTGGCAAACATGTGGTGACTGAAAAAGCATTTACGGTAACTGTCAAAGAAGCAGAAGAACTAGATGCCCTAGCACAAAAATTAAATTTAAAATTAGCAGTATATCATAATAGAAGATACGACGCCGACTTTTTAACGCTGCAAAAATTAATTGCAGAAGATAAAATTGGAACATTTTTAGACATACAAATATCTTTTGAAAGATATAGAACCACCTTAAGTCCTAAAGTACATAAGGAAACCAATACACCAGGTTCTGGAGTATTATACGATTTAGGCCCTCACTTAATTGACCAAGCCTTACTATTAAGCGGTATGCCAAGTTCGGTATTTGCAGATATTAGAACCACTAGAAAAGTAGGCAAGGTAGATGATTATTTTACACTACTACTTTACTACTCTAACCACAGAATTTTATTAACCAGTGGCATGGTATATATGCAACAATTACCTGCCTATAAAATTTATGGAACCAAGGGTTGCTTTATAAAATACAGAGCCGATATACAAGAAGACGATTTACTTGCAGGTAAAAAACCCAATACACCAAATTGGGGCGTGGAAGCTAAAGAAAAATGGGGCGTATTAAGTACAGATACTGATGGTAAAATAAGTACTGAAACCATACCTAGTTTAGCAGGTAATTACGGTACCTTTTATGAGAAAATGGCATACGCTATTAACCATAACGAAGAAGTCCCTACTTCTGCAAAACATGGCACAGCAATTATACGCATACTAGAAGCAGCAAGAGCAAGCTTTGCAGCAGGAAAAACAATAGAACTATAGACTTCGAATTTATAATATTAACTATAGCAATTTTATCATGGCGCATCCCTACTCAATAGCCATTCAAAAAAAATTTGCTGCGCATAAAAATACAATGGTAGCTAAAGGGGCTAAAGCCTATCTATTGAATCAATTTGAATTCTATGGTATTAAAACACCTATTAGAAGAAAATTCTGCAAGGAGTTTTATAAAGCAAACCCCATTAACACGCATAAAGAGTTAACTGCAGTTATTAAAGAATGCATCGCAGCCCCTGAAAGAGAAATGCATTATTTCGCCATTGAACTTTTAGGTTATCATAAAAAATTATGGTCAAAGCAAACCATTTCTTTAATAGAATGGATAATTACCCACAAAAGTTGGTGGGACTCGGTGGACAGTACAAACTCACATGTCATTGGTAAATTCTTTTTGCAATTTCCAGAATATATAAAGCCCACAACTTCTAAATGGAATAAGTCAACTAATATTTGGCTACAAAGAATGAGTATTTTATTTCAACTCATGTACAAGAACAAAACCGATACTCAATTACTTACAAACTACATTGAGCACTGCCAATTAGAAGAAGAATTTTTTATCCGCAAAGCCATTGGCTGGGCACTTCGCGCCTATGCTTATACCGATGCTAAATGGGTGAAAGCATTTATCAAAACACACCCTAAGCTTTCCAACTTATCTAAGCGTGAAGCGTTGAAGCATCAATAAAAAAGTCCCGACAAATCGGGACTTCCTAAAATATTGAAGCAATACTTACATTTTCTTAGCGTCTTCCAAGAACTTCGCTAAGCCTATATCGGTTAAAGGATGTTTTAACAATCCTAAAATGGAGTCTAAAGGACATGTACAAACATCGGCACCTGCTTCTGCTGCTTTTACAATATGTAAAGCATTACGAATTGAGGCGGCTAATATTTCTGTTTTAAAACCTTGTACATCGTAAATATGTCTAATTTGACTAATTAATTCCATTCCATCCCAAGAGCTATCGTCTATTCTTCCAATAAATGGAGAAACATAAGTAGCACCTGCTTTAGCAGCTAAAATAGCCTGACCTGCAGAGAAAACTAAAGTACAGTTCGTACGAATACCATTATCGGTAAACCACTTAATGGCTTTAATACCATCTTTAATCATGGGTACTTTTACCACAATATTTTTATGAATAGCTGCTAATTTTTTACCTTCTTCTACCATCGTGGCAAAATCGGTAGACAACACTTCTGCACTAATATCTCCATTCACTAATTCGCATATAGCTTTATAGTGAGCTGCAATAGCTTCCTCTCCCTTCACACCCACTTGTGCCATTAAACTTGGATTGGTGGTTACGCCATCTAAAATACCTAAATCATTGGCTTCTTTAATTTGAGCTAAATTACCTGTGTCAATGAAAAACTTCATACAAATTGTTTTAATAATTGTCAACAATAATAAAAAATGGCAGGCTACTTGCATCGCACCGCTCAACCGCCTATCCTTGCTGTATTCCTACCCTGGGGAGTTTCAGCAGGAGCTGGCCGTGCAAGACCTGCCGCTGCAAATATAGCAAAAAAACACTACCAATTTTGCTTAGAATTTATAGTAGTAAATCCTATAATATTGTCATTTCTAGCCCCCGGAGGCCTATAATAAACTAGAATTGTATAATTATTTTCCGTCTCCCAATGGTTGCCCTCGGTTTCAGTAAAATCGTTGAGGGGATTCCCTACTTCATTATCTCTTAGTATATAATTATAACTATAATAACCTTGCTTTAATAAAAGAGACTTTTTATAATAACCCAAGGCCGGGTCGAAGATCATTTCCGCTTCTTTGTTTACTATATTATTTGTAATTGCTCCCGATAAATATAATTTTTGACCCATGAATGGAATTTTATCCTTGGGCATATAGGTAAAATTTACTGTAGCATAATCGTTTTGATTTTCACTTTGCAAAGACTCAGTATTGCTGATAATATAAGCTCCATTCAAATCATTGAAAGTATAATAGGCAGTACTTGCTCTTGATAAATCGGGTTTAACAGTTACTATAGTTGTTTTTTCTTTTGAATTAATATCTGCAATTCGGTCCGACCTTAATCTTAGATTTTGTAAATCTAACCATCTTGCTTCCTTGCCAGCTGGGAAAATAAATTGATCTTCGCTATTATATTCTAATAAATTTCCTCTTATAAAAGTTGGCGTAGCTATTGAAACTGCATCATTGTATCTATAATTTTGAATAACGACAGTTTTGATTTGATTGGTTTGAAAGAAAGGAATTTTTTTGACATCTAAAACTAACTGAATTTTTTGATGTGTCTTAGAAATTTGAGCATCGAAAGGTTCTTGTACTGAAGCTGCTATAGCCACCTGCTCTTCCGTTACAAAAAATCGTCTGGTGAATAAAAGTTCCTTGGCATTACTATTTTTAAAAACTTTTAAAATATAATTACCAGATTGAATAGGTCTCAATTGCAGATTGGGAAAATTAAACTGGTAATGATAATAAGGCTGTGTGGCAATAGAGGATACAGAAAACTGTGTAATTTTATTTTCATTAAAGCCTTGTAAATAATCAAAGGCGGAGATTTCAACAGCCGACCAATCGGCATTTCTTAATTCAACTGAAAAATAATAGTCTTGGTATTCCGTATTAAAATCATCAAAACTAATTTCTAAAGGTGTAAGCTCATTTAAAGAAATAACAGGAACGGCTAATGGCTTATTAACAGGATGAATTAATACAGTATGTATGTTCTTCTGATAAATACTATCGGGATTAGATTGACCAAAACCCTTTATTGCTTGAAGTCCTAAACAAAATAATATACATAAATATCTTTTAAACATGAACTTGGTCTTTGGTCACTACGAAACTAACTTTTTAATCCTAATTTATAATCAGAAAAAACTAGATTTGTCAAAAATTAAGCCTTGTCAACTGCCTTCGAAATAGCTAAGAGAATAAGTTTTCAAAAACAGAAAAACTATACGCGTTTTATAGTAAGGCTATCTATTGCGGCCACTGCCATTAGTGTAGCAGCTATCTTACTTACTTTTTCTATAGTGAATGGTTTTCAGGCAACTATTGCAAATAAGGTTTATCAATTCTGGGGACATATTAGAGTCGCTTCTGTAAGTGGTGAACCATTAAACCAAGATGAGAAAACCATTACTGGCTTCCAAAAAATGCCAAATGTAAAAACTATCACCCCTTTTATAAACCAATCTACCGTAATTTCTTTCGCTCAAGATATTGAAGGGGTTGTGGCAAGAGGGCTTCCTACACAAAATCATATTCCATTTTTAAGAAAAGGAACTGGCTGGTCTTCCACTACTGAAAAAGATAGCCTACTTAATGAAATTATTATTTCAGATAATATTGCTACTAAACTAAATGTTAAATTGGGTAACTCTGTAAGACTGTATTTTTTAAATACAGGTGCTGTTCAACAAAGAAAATTAAAAGTGGTAGGCATTTATCATTCAGGTATTGAAGAATATGATAACCAATTTGTTTTAGTTGATATAAAACTTCTGCAGCAATTAAATAATAATAAACTAGTTGAAGGCTATTCCATTGTATTAAATGAAAATGTACCCATTGAAGCCACTAGCGAGGCAATTCAAAAAATACTTCCCAATAATTGGGTGGCTACTTCCATCAAAAATTATTATCCTCAAATTTTTGATTGGATAGGCGTTCAAACAATTAACAGAAATGTGACTATAACCATTATGCTTATCATAGCTATCATAAATTTACTTACTTGTTTATTTATTTTAATGCTAGAAAGAATTACCATGATAGGCACACTCACAGCCTTGGGCGCCTCTCAAAATTTAATTCGAAAAATATTTTTATACCAAGCAAGCTTTATTTGCTGGTCGGGTATTTTACTAGGATCCCTACTTGGGCTGGGCTTATCCTACTTACAACAAAAAACAGGCTGGATACAACTAGACGAGTCGGCTTACTTTATTAAAGAACTGCCTATTAAAATGAATACGGTACAAATTATAAGCGTACTTATTGGCACAGCCATTATAAGTTATATCTCTTTCTTACTACCTACTTTATGGATTAAGAAAATTTCTCCGGCCAAGGCCATACAATTTGACTAGCTAATTCGACTAAGATTTAAAATGGGATAAAATAATTCCGGCTGCCACGGCTGCATTCAATGATTCTGCCTCTCCTATTCTTGGAATAGAAATAGGATTTGAAATAAAGGGCTTTAAGTTTTCTCTAATACCTTTCGATTCATTACCAATTAATATAAAATTAGCAGCTTCTATTTTTATTTCGTGCATAGACTTGCCATTCAATAAGGCCCCATACACAGGTAATTTATTTTTTAATTGGGCATTGTTTTGTAGCAGCGTTTCAAGTTCCATAGAAAGTATATTCACTCTAAAAAAACTTCCCATGGTACTTTGTATGACTTTAGGATTATACCAACCAGCAGTATCAACTGAAACTACAATTTGATCTATGCCAAACCAATCGGCAGTTCTAATAATTGTACCTAAATTTCCTGGATCCTGAATACCATCTAATAATAAAGTTGAATTTCCATCATACAGGAAGGACTCCAGTGCAGGTTTTTTTTCAACAAGGGCCAATACTTTATTAGGTGTTTGTAGTTGACTTAATCGACCTAACATAATTTCATCTATTTCTACCACTTCGCAATCTAATTGCGCATGTGCTTGAATCCAGTCAGGCAGGGCTAAAATTTTACGAATAACCCAATTTGAAGCCAATAACTCCTCCAACATTTTAGGCCCTTCCACTATAAATACAGATTCTTCTGTCCAATGTTTTTTATGGGCAAAAGATTGAATATATTTGAGTTCATTATTACTTATCATTCACATGCAATTACGGAGGCTTAAAAATATTAGTTTCTTTTCAAGATTTTACCTTCTTGGTCTTTTATTTTTATTAAATGCATGTACAGACTTGAAAAAAGCAGTCATTCATGATTATCCTAAGCAAATAAACTTTGTTTATGACAACAAGGTGGTTATTAAGGATGCCAGTAATAATATAGAAGCACAAGCCATTTCCAATGATTTAGCAAATTACTGGGATGATAGCTTAAAAGTCAAACAAGTACGACAGTTTGGTTTTTTTAGTACCCTTGTTCAACCTACCCGCTACCAAGAAGATAAATTGGAGCCATCAATACAGTTTATGAAAAACTACTTGGCCACAAAAGGGTACAACCATCCAATATTAAAACCAATTGTAAAAGTAGATACCGTCAAACAAGAGTGGAGAACGCATTTAACCATGGAACTGTATCTAAATAAAAAAACACTTATTGATGCTGTAGTGTACGAATTAAATGATAGCCTATTGCAATCTATTGCTTTGAAGAATAATAATTTTGCTTATGTCAAAAAAGGAATGGCCTATTCCAATGAGTCTATCAATAATGAACTAGACCGATTAGTAGAATTATTTAGAGCCAATGGGTATTATTATTTTACTAAAGAGAAACTTTTTGCAGAAGTGGATACGCTGAACCAAAAATTAATGGAGTTAAGTTTAGACCCTTTAGAACAAATGAATCAAGTACTGGATGCAAAAAAAACTGAACAAGAACAACCTTTATGGAAACTTAGCTTTCAATTACGTAATAATAGCAATAACAAGTCTGAATTCAAACAATACCCTATAGGTCAACAAATTTTTTATTCCGATTTAAAATTGGCCGATAACCCCGATACCATTTTAGCAAAAGGCCTGACTCAAAAAGAAGCTTATAAAAATATTATACACAGTTATACGCAGTCTAAATTTAAAACAACTTTATTTGAAGAGCAGTCCATTATAAGAAAAGGTGACCTATTTAATGAAAATTTATATTTTCAAACTTTGAATAATTTTAGTAGTCTTGGTGCTTGGCAACAAGTGGATGCTAGAACCACTCTTCTAAACGATAGCGTTTATTTACATTACTTTTTAACTCCTTCATTAAGACATAGTTTCAATTTTGATATTGAAGGCAGTAAAAATAATTCCCAATTAGTTTCTGGAAATTTACTTGGTCTTTCTACCAGTATTACTTTAAGAGATAGAAACGTTCAAAAAAAATCGATCTCATCAATCACCAGCGCAAGAACTGGTATTGAATTAAATGTAAATAATGGTAAAGATAATTTAAAACAAACCTTACTATTCAACCTAGGCCATACTTATAGTTTTCCTAATCTTATTATTCCTTTTGTTCCAAAGAGCACTAACTATCCCAATCAAACCAGAACAAATTTTTCTATTAATGGTGCTTATATTGACAGGCTTGATTATTATAAATTACAATCCTTTACAACCAATTGGGGTTATGAGATAAAGAAAAATAAAAACGGCAGAGAAGAGACTTGGACCTACAAGCCATTAAATGTAGAGCTTTACCACCTTAATAAGTTTTCTAAACTAGATAGTTTATTAATATTAAACCCATTCTTACGTTCTTCTTTTAATGAAGGTAATGTTATAAGCCAAACTTTTAATTACTTGCATACTGGCGCTTCTATTCAACATCCTAATCAAAATAATTATTTAAGAATGGGTATTGAAGAGGCAGGTGGCATATTTGGCTTATTCAATGGTGCTTCTTCAACTATTTATAGATATATCAAAGCAGAATTAGAATTAAGAAAATTATACAAGTATAAATACACAGAACTGGCTTGGCGTTTTATGGGTGGCTGGGGGAATAATTATAGTAATGACCCAGTATTGAAAGGACAACTACCCTTCTTCAAACAATTCACTGCAGGCGGACCTTATAGTATGCGTGCTTGGGGCTTAAGACAATTAGGATTAGGTAGTTCTCAGTTTTATGACACCAGCAGAAAAAGCCAAAGTTTTGATAGGTTTGGTGATTTACAATTAGAAACTAATTTAGAATATCGTTTTCCTTTATTCCAATGGGGTTCTTATAAAATAGGGTCGGCTGTTTTTACAGATATAGGAAATATTTGGAATATTAGAGATACTGAACTCGATCCTGCTGCTGGTTTTAAATTCGATAAATTATACAAGGACATAGCCGTGGCCTTAGGTACTGGTATAAGAATGGACTTTAATTATTTTATAATTAGAATAGACTACGCACTTAAAATGAAGGACCCCACCCGACTTCAAAATGACGGCTGGTTAGATATTCGAAATTTGAAATGGGCAGAAGTAAAACCAAATGGGGCTAAAGTAAATAATTATGCACTTCAATTTGGTATTGGACTTCCCTTCTAATATATAATTCAATATTATCCTTCCAATAAAGTATTTACTTCTGCTTCTATATCCTGCCATAGTCTAGCATCTTCTATTACAAAATCTCCTATTCGCGTTCTTCGAAGTGCACTCATATAGGCACCTACTTGTAATACTTCTCCAAAATCTTTCACTAAACTTCTTATATAAGTACCCGTGGAACAAACTACTTTAAATTCAACAGTGGGCAGTTCTATTTTAGTAATTTCAAAACTTTCTATAGTTACTTTTCTAGGATCTACTTTTACTTCAATTCCAAGTCTTGCCGATTCATATAATCTTCTTCCGTCTTTTTTAATAGCTGAATGTTGCGGTGGCAATTGAAAAATTTCACCAATGAAAGGTAGGGCTGCTTTTTGAATAGACTCCTTTGTTATTGCATCAGTACTTTTAAAATTTTCAGGCTCAGATTCTAAATCATAAGTAGGCGTAGTGGCGCCTAAAACCATAGAACCTGTATATTCTTTTTGCATACCCATATAGGCATCTATTGATTTGGTGAATTTTCCTGTACAAACAATCATAAGGCCCGTAGCCAAGGGGTCTAGTGTACCTGCATGCCCCACTTTAATAACACGTGTAAGATTGCGTACTTTTTTTACCAAGTCAAAAGAAGTCCAACCAATAGGTTTATCTAGTAACAATACCCTGCCTTCTAAATAAGGCATAAGTGCATCAGGTATTGGTTTTTGTTTCATTGAGTTAAAAACTTATTAGAAAAAATAATTAGGGAAACTTAAATTAATAAGCTCTTGCAAATAAAACACGTTGTGTAGAAGCATTACCTGTTAAAACACATTTTCCATTTTCTAAAACGTTGTCTAAAGGTATACAACGAATGGTAGCCTTTGCTAATTCTTTAATTTTATCTTCTGTTTCAGCAGTCCCATCCCAATGCGCAGAAATAAACCCTCCCTTGGTATCTAAGACTTGCAAAAATTCATCCCAAGTATCAACTTTGGTAATATGTTCGTCGCGGTATTTTTTAGCACGCTCAAATAAATTCGTTTGAATTTCAACTAATAAATTTTCCACTGTTTCAGTTAAACCTTCCATAGCCACAGTTCCTTTTTCTTTTGTATCACGACGCGCTAATTCTACTTGTTTGTTTTCTAGATCACGTGCACCAATGGCAATACGAATTGGGACTCCTTTTAATTCATATTCAGCAAATTTCCATCCTGGTCTTGTATGATCTGAATTGTCGTATTTCACTCTTATACCAGCTGCTTTAAATGATTTTACTATCTCAGCTACTTTTTCATCCAATACTTGCTTTTGTTCTTCCCCTTTATAAATAGGCACAATAACCACCTGAATAGGTGCAATACGTGGAGGTAATACTAAACCTTCATCATCGCTATGTGTCATTACGAGGCCTCCAATTAAACGCGTACTTACACCCCAGCTAGTTGCCCAAACATATTCTTGTTTATTATTTTGATCGCTAAACTTTACATCAAATGCTTTCGCAAAATTTTGTCCTAAGAAATGAGAAGTACCCGCTTGCAATGCTTTCCCATCCTGCATTAAAGCTTCTATACAATAAGTATCTTCCGCACCTGCAAAACGTTCATTAGCAGTTTTCACTCCTTTTAACACAGGAACTGCCATCCAATTTTCTACAAAGTCCGCATATACATTCAACATTTGTTTTGTCTCAGCAACAGCTTCCACAGCAGTGGCATGTGCCGTATGTCCTTCCTGCCATAAAAATTCTGCAGTACGTAAAAATAAACGTGTACGCATTTCCCATCTCACCACATTGGCCCATTGATTCACTAAAATGGGTAAATCACGATAAGACTGAATCCAAGTTTTATAAGTATTCCAAATGATGGCTTCACTGGTTGGACGTACAATTAATTCTTCTTCTAATTTCGCTTCAGGGTCAACCATTAATTTTCCTTTATTATTAGGATCGGCAATTAATCGGTAATGCGTAACTACAGCACATTCTTTCGCAAAGCCTTCTGCATTTTTTTCTTCCGCTTCAAATAGAGATTTTGGAACAAATAATGGGAAGTAGGCATTCTGGTGACCAGTGTCTTTAAACATTTTGTCTAAGACATCGCGCATATTTTCCCATAAAGCATAACCATAGGGCTTTATAACCATACATCCCCTAACGGCACTATAGTCTGCTAGTTCCCCTTTGATAACTAGGTCGTTATACCATTGTGAATAGTCCTGAGCCCTTGTAGTTAGTTCCTTTGCCATTGTAAAAATCTTAACAATTTATATACTAATAAATCCAAGTACGAAAAACGCTCTATATTCCATTTTTCAATACCTTTATACTAGCAAATGTATGCTAATTAAGGGGCATATAAAAACCTAAAACTTACGAAAATGAACACGCAAAAAACTAACACTTATTTAAGGCTAATAGCCATATGCATAGTGGCTTTTAGTTTTTTTGGAACTAGCTGTACTAGTTTGCAACAAGCTACAACTGTTGCTACCGACGACTTATACTATACCCCTAATAATAATGTGGTGAGTTCAGAAAAATTAGTGGCTGCAGAAAAAGCACAAAATGGAATGGCTCCTGAAGAGGAATATCAAGAATATCAAAACTATCAGGATGACCGTTATTTAAGATTAAAAGTTGCCAATAGAAATAGATGGAGCGGCATTGACGATTGGGGATATTGGAATGATCCAAGATATAATAGCGCTTTCTACCCATCTTATTTAGGATGGAATAGTTGGTATGCTGGTTATTATGGTTCATCGTGGTATGCTCCATTTGGTCCAAGCTATTCCTTAGGTTGGGGTGGTTATAATCCATACATGAGTTGGGGTTATGGAATGGGCTGGGGCTTTGACGATTTTGGTTTTGGTTATGGTGGATTCGGCTACGGCAGTTTCGGTTATGGAATGGGATTTGGCGGTTTTGGTTATGGTGGATTCGGATATGGTGGATGGAATCCTTACTTTGCTGGCTACTATAATCCATATGGTGGAATACATTTTAACAACGGCGGTGGCTATTATGGTGGAGGTGGTTTTGTAAACAATGGCAGACCTTATCAATCTGCACGTATGGGACAAGCTAGTCCGTCTACTATAAATGCTTATAGAAATACACGTGGTTATAATAACTCAAATAATTCTGTAAATACAACTACAGGTAATACAAGATATACTAGTAACCCAACACTAAATAGCAATTTTGGAAATTTAATGAAGCGTGTCGTAACAAACAATACTAATGTTAATTATGCCAATAGCTATGATCGTCCCGCACGTTATTTTTCTAATAATAATTATAATGGTGGCAATCAAAATCAAACAAATAACATCAATAATAATAGCAAAATAACTTACCAAAGCAATAATAACAGCAGTAGCAATCCGAATGCAGGTGGAAGAAGTGGTGGATTTAATAGTGCTGGTAGCTCTGCAGGCAGCCCACGTGCTGCAAGAATTCCATAAGCCAATGCTTATAGCTAATATTATTTAGTATTAGGTTTTAGGAGTAAGTTGTAGAAGCTGTTTTTCAAGTAAGTATTGAAGTAAGTTTTTAAAAATCAAAGTATCAATTATGAAAAAATTATTTTTTTTAATATTAATGGCATCTAGTTTAACCATGTATGCACAAGAACCTGAAGACGGACTTCGTCTTTCTTGGTTCGCACCCGGTGGAACAGCAAGAAGTAATGCCTTAGGAGGTGCCATGGGTTCTTTAGGAGGTGATTTATCTTCCAACCATATAAATCCAGCAGGATTAGGTTTCTATAAATCAAGTGAATTATTATTAACCCCCAAATTCTTAGTGCAAACTAATAATTTCACCTACAGAGGTACAAGCACATCCACCACCGATTCAAAATCTAATTTTGGTTCAGTAGGTATTGTTTTTGCAGACGGACAAAAAAGAAATAATTGGACTAGCACTGCTTTCTCCATTACCTATAATCAAATAGCGAATTACAATAACCATACAAATTTTGGTGGCAAGAATAATTTCAGCAGTTTTTCAGAAAAATATTTAGAAGAATTAATTGCAGACCAAGCGGATACCAATGCAGCCTTGGGTAATTATATTTTTGGAAGTTCTTTAGCTTTTAGAACTTATTTAGTGGACACCACAGCAAATTCAAAAGGAGCAGTAACAGGTTATCAAAGCCTTGTACCTATTTCCACTGGCGTTAACCAGTCTTATGACGCAGTCACAACTGGAAGCTATGATGAATTAGCCTTTGGTTGGGGCGGTAATATGGAAGACAAATTATACTTAGGGGCAAGTTTTGTTTTGCCTATGATTAATTATACCAAAAATGTTACCTACTCTGAATCTGATGCTACATCTAATCCAGATAATAATTTTGGTGCATTTCTTGTAAACGAACGTTTTTCTTCAAGAGCTTGGGGATTAGGTGCTAAGCTAGGTATCATATACAAGCCTGAATCTTTTTTAAGAGTGGGTTTTACGATTCATACTCCACAAGTCATTTCATTTAGAGATCAGATGAGTGCCAGCATGACTACCAATACTGAAAAATATGCAGGTACACAGTCGGCTAGTTCAAGTGAATTGAATAATGGTTACCCTGGTACAAGAGAATATACAGTGGCCACTCCTACTAAAGCAATATTTAGCACTAGCTACTTTTTTGCATCTCCAAATAAGCCAACACAGCCTCTTGGATTTATTTCTGCTGACTTAGAATTTGTAAATTATGCAGCCACTCGTTTTTATTCTAATAACTACGATAAAGCTAGTACCGATTATTATAATTTAATCAACAGCGCCATTAAGGATGCTTATAAAAACAATATTAATTTTAAAATTGGCTCTGAAATAAAATTAACTACTAACTGGATGATAAGAGGAGGAGCTGCTTATTATGGCTCTCCTTATAAAGATGAAACGCTGAAAGCTTCTCGCATGGTATTGAGTGGAGGTATAGGATACAGAACCAATAGAAACTTTATTGATTTTACTATTGTGAGTTCAAATACTAAAGATGCTATCTTTCCTTACCGTTTAAATGATAAGCCTAATACTTATGCAAGTGTAACTGGCAATCAAATATTATTTAATATTGGATACGGTATCAGATTCTAATTTTAAGTTCTTGATATAAAAAAAGCCATCCCAAGGGATGGCTTTTTTATGCAGCGTAAAATATGCTTATTTTAAATCTGTTGTCTTTAATCCTTGGTTTGCTTTAATATCTGTATACTTGACATTAATTTTCATCTGGCCCATATCAATAAGCATCTCTGATGCTATTTGTATGCCATTTACTAGCTGATAACCAGTGAAATATTGTTGTTGGGTCATGGTACCTCTTCCGGGTACTTCCTCTGATTTTGATGTCTTTAACAATAAAAATGTTTTAGCATCATAAAAACGGTGAGATACTTTTTTAGAAGGTGTAGTCAATTCAAGATCAATTGCATCTTTACCGTCTACTTTTTCAGCGCCTACAATTTTCAAACCATAGCCTTTGGTAAGATATAACTGCTCTGGTGTAAGAGAAGCGGATTCATCTAAAGCTTCTTTTACTTCATCAGTAATAGGCGCTTCCTGTCCTTGTTGAGATACTGAATATTTGCCATCCACCACTGCTTGGCGCGTTATGGCCATACCACCCATTGACATAGTTGTTACTGCATTACCTGGAAGTACAATAGTTTGTTTCATTTCTAAAGACTGCCCCATTACACTAGCAGTTCCTTTTAATTGAACATCTTTCAAATTGGTCAACGCCTCTTTGGTACCAATGGCAGCAATAGCTTTTTCCATTAAAACTGCTGGTGTTAAACTTGCATCAGCCTTTAGTTCTGTTGGAGCAGCCACTTCATTGCCTTCAATATCAAAATATTTTATAGGACCATATTTTTCTAAGCCTTTAGCAATTTGTTTTGCATTACCTACAATAACAATATGCATTTTTGCAGGATTCAATAAAGCATTAGCTACATCTTGAATTTTTTGAGCATCTACAGCCGCTAAATTGGTTAAGTATTTTTGGTAATAGTCCGCAGGTAAATGATTTACTGCAATGGACAAAGCAAAATTAGCTATGGTATTAGGACTTTCTAAAGAACGCGCAAAACCACCCGCTAAATAATTTTTCATACGGCTTAATTCTGTATCGCCCACTTTCGTATTACGAATAATATTTAATTCATTTAATATTTCTTGAATAGAGCTATCTGTTTTTTCATTTCTGACAGAAGCCTCTGCGCTGAATATACCAATTTGTTTATTAGGAGTAATTGAAGAATAAGCACCATAAGTAAAACCGTGCTTTTCACGCAAATTGGCGAATAGTCTTCCAGAGAATCCACCACCTAAAATATTATTCATTACATTAGATGGAATATCATTGGGTGACCCTTTTGTTAAATTTACAGTAGAAGCTATAGCGACCACACTTTGAACAGAGGCAGGTCTATCCACAATAGCCACATAGGTTGTTGAAGGAATAGCAGGCTTCTCGTATTTTGGTTGTGTAAATGTACCCTTTGCCCAAGTACCAAAATTCTTTTCAGCAAGCGCTTTCGCGTCGGCTGGATCTATGTCTCCTACAAAAATTAAATAGGCATTATTAGGTATCCAATAAGTCTTAATAAAGTTTTTTACATCCTCTACTTTTACAGCATTCACTGTTTTAATGGTAGTAATTTCTCCAAATGCATGGTTAGCGCCATACACTAATTTCTTCATTACATTATTAGAAATAGCATCTGCATCGTCTTTATTGGATTCTATACCAGATATAGTTTGCTTTCGTACTTTCTCTAATTCATCTGTATTTAAAGCTGGATGTAGAATTACTTCAGACAATAAGGACATTAATTTAGGGAAATTATTTTTTAAAGAACTTACTGAAGCAAATTGACTAGAAGTTGATAGACTACCACCTAAAAATTCAACGGCTTCATCTAATTCCGCCTTTGACTTAGTAGCAGTTCCTCTTTTAAGTAATTGGCCCGACATATCTGCCAAGCCTGCTTTATCCCCTTCTTTGAATCCGTCTACATCTAAAGCCAAGGTAGCAGTTACTTTAGGCAGTTTTGTATTTTTTACTACAAAAACTTGTAAGCCGTTTGCTAAAGTAAATTTAACAGGACTAGCCACTTGAATTAAAGGTGCCTTTCCTGGAACAGGGGACTTCGTTCTATCCACTTTTTGTGCCATTGAAAAGAATGGCAAACACAATAAAATGCTGTATATATATATTTTCATAAAATTATTTTTTGACTCTTTGAATAGTCTTACTTATTTAGTTGTTTTTTCTTTTGGTAAATAATGAAGCACTACCCTATTATCTTTATTCAAGTATTTTTTTGCCACTTTCAAAACATCTTCTCTAGTTACTTTATTGTATCTCTCTAGTTCGGTATTAATTAAATTGGCATCTCCAAAATACACTTCGTTATTAGCCAAGCTTTCAGCAATTCCTGCCATGGTAGCCTTGCTATTTACTAAGTCGGTAGTAATTTGGTTTTTTACTTTTTGAAATTCACGCTCTCCCACCAGTTCCAGCTTTAATCCATTCACCACACTATCCATATTTTCTTCTAAAGTTTCTACCTTAACACCCATATTGGCAATAGTTAATGCAATAAATAAACCATCGTCTTCATTAAAGAAAGGTACCGATTGAGCCGCTACTGCTAATTGCTTATTGTCTACCAAGGTCTTGTTCATTCTAGAAGAAGCTCCTCCAGATAAAATAGTAGAGAGTACATTAAATGCATAGTATTCATCTCCACCTTGCTTGGGTGCACGATAAGCATGCAATACGGCTGGTAATTGAATATTATCATATACATTATCACGTACTTCACCACCTAAAGGGGGTTCTTTGATACTTGGTCTGTTAATAGGTAATGTTCCTTTTGCAATAGGACCAAAATAGGCTTCAATTTGTTTTTTAAGTTCTACTTTATTGATGTCTCCAGCAATGGATAAAACACAATTATTAGGAACATAATAAGTTTTATAAAATTGAATAAACTCTTCTAGTTTGGCTGCATTTAAATGATCCATACTTCCAATAGGTGACCATTTGTATGGATGTACCTTGTACGCTCTTTTAAGTATTTCATTTAAAAAAGAACCATATGGACGATTATCCATTCTTTGACGCTTTTCTTCTTTCACTACTTCGCGTTGTGTATTCACACCAATTTGTTCAATTTTAGCATGCATCATACGCTCACTCTCTAACCAAAGGCCAAGATTTACTTGGTTAGAAGGTAATAATTCATAATAAAAAGTACGGTCTTGAGATGTATTGGCATTTAAAGCACCGCCTGCATTAGTTACATACTTATCAAATTCTCCTCTTTTAATATTCTCTGAACCTTCAAATAATAAATGTTCAAAGAAATGAGCGAAACCTGTTCTTGAAGTGTCTTCATTTTTTGAACCTACATGATAAAGAGCTGTAACTGCCACTACGGGTGCAGAATGGTCTTCATGTAAAATAATTTTTAATCCATTGGGCAAAGTATATTTTTCAAATTGAATGGTTTGGCTTTTTGCCAAAGTCCCCGTCATTAAAAAAAGACTTGCCAATAGGAAGCTTCCTAATTTTTGCATACTTAAAGTTTTAAATAAAATAAAATGAATATAGTAATTTTATATTGGCTATATTATGAAATAAAAATAACCATATTTTGGACTAATTTTATATGTAATATGTTAATTTCTATAAATATTAAACAATTATAATAAAACCTGCTTAGGCTCAATACTATAGGCCTTAAACCAAGCAATAGCAGGGTCTCGCTTAAACCAGGTCATCTGGCGTTTAGCGTAATGGCGAGTGTTTTGTTGAATATTTTCTATAACTTTTTCAAGGCTTATTTTCTGCTCGAAAAAATCCTTCCACTCGCTATAACCAACTGTTTGAAGTGCGTTTAAATGAGCTGAATTTTGTAAACTTTTCACCTCTTTTTCCAAGCCCTCATTCACCATATTCAAAACTCTATCATTTATTCTCTGGTATAATTCTTCTCTATCTAATTCCAAACCAATTTTCACTATTTTGAAAGGCCTTTCAATGGCTTTTTTATTTTGAAAACTTATAATTGAGTTGCCAGTTCCTATCATTACTTCTAAGGCCCGCATTAATCGCTGAGGGTTTTTTTGCTCTCCTTTTTCCCAATATAGTGGGTCTTTTACCGACACTTCTTTTTGAAGCCATCTCATGCCTAATTGCTCATACTTAGTTATAATATTTTCTCGAATTTCAGCATCAATTGCTGGAATTAAATCCAATCCCTCGCAAAAGGCTTTAATATATAAACCCGTTCCACCCACCATCACCACTGCATCCTTTCTAGCAAATATAGATTCAACTTTTTCCATGGCCCAATTTTCATAAAAAGAGGCATTAATATTTTCAGTAATGGAATGTGATGCAATAAAATGATGAGGCACCGCTTTTAATTCATCTAAACTGGGTCTGGCTACTCCAATATTCATTTCTTTATAACACTGACGAGCATCTGCTGAAATAATTTCTGTATTTAATGCTTGAGCAAGCGCAATAGCGAAACTTGTTTTACCAACTGCCGTTGGCCCCATTAAGATGTAAATGGTTTTAGACAAAATAGTTGAACTAGTTTAAATTTAAAATAAGTTTTAATGGAATCAACTGGTATTTGAAAACTGCAATGGCTATATAAAATGCTAAAACGCTTCTCCTTCAAAAAACTCACTACCAGACTCATTATTACCTTCTTCATCAGAAGTGTTTCCTCTATCATCAGACGCATGCGCGTCTTCTTCATCGCTGTCTTCAGCATTGTCACCATCATCGCCTCCATCATCAGACGCGTGCGCATCTTCTTCTCCCTCTTCTCCAAAACCTTCAGCCCCTTCATTTAAATCATATTTCTCTTCAATGTCTGCAAATTTTTCACCCAGTAAACCCTTGGTGCCATATTGCATAGGCCCTACTCCTTCCACTCGAGATACCATCGGATATTCAAGTGTCATATCTGCATCCACATTTTTTACCACTTGTATAAGTTGAATTAAAAAAGACCATGACTTAACAAAATCATACTCATAAATAAAATGTTGGTTCGTATCAATTATTTCAGTTCCAATAATAGTCTCTGCCATTAATAAAGGAGCTACTTTATAAGCACGGTCATATACTTCTTTACTAATTTCTCTTCCTCTTTGCCAAGTATCGTTACTTCTATAAAAAGTGGCATCATGCTTTTGGTCAAATTCAAAAGCTTTTAAAATAATTAAATGTAAGTCTTGAAAACTTTGTGTGTGCTTCACCAAAACATCACGGTATATAGCATCATCTTCCTCCCAATAAACTCTAAATTTTAATACGGCCATTTTGGTATTTTGAAACGCTAAATTACTATTTTATTATAGGAAATAAGCCTAGTTTTTCGGCTTCTTTTAACATGAAGCCATAAGCAGCGTCATAGTCATTAGGTATGAGCCCATCTAATATAGCTTCCCTAATGGCATCTTTGATAATACCTACTTGTTTAGAAGGTGCAATGGCAAATTGTTCCATGATCATTTCTCCAGTAATAGGAGGTTGCCAATTTCTAATACTATCTTTTTGCTCTACCTCAATTAGTCTTTCTTTGACAAAGTCGAAACCTTGTAAATATCGTTTTACTTTTACTTTATTCTTGCTTGTAATATCGGCAGCGCATAATAACATTAAACTCTCAATATCATCGCCTGCATCAAATAATAATCTTCTAATAGCACTATCGGTTACCGTTTCTTTGGTTAAGGAAATAGGACGTAAATGCAGTGCTACTAATTTTTGCACCATTTTCATTTTTTCATTCAAGGGTAATTTCAACTGCGTAAAAATTTTAGGTACCATGCGTGCCCCCACTACTTCATGTCCATGAAATGTCCAACCAAAACCAGTTTCAAACTTTTTAGTTTTGGGCTTGGCTATATCGTGTAATAAGGCAGCCCAACGCAGCCAGAGGTCTTCACTAGTTGCAGCCACATTATCTAAAACTTGTAAAGTATGTGAGAAGTTGTCCTTATGTCCAATGCCATCCAAGGTTTCAGCACCTTCTAATTGTAATAATAAAGGGAATATATGTTGTAACAAGCCAGCATCTTTTAATAAGTACCAACCTTTTGAAGGAACTGGAGTTTGCATTATTTTTTGCAATTCATCAGTGATACGTTCTTGCGAAACAATGGAGATACGACCTGCCATTTTTTGAATGGCTGTAAATGTTTCAGCAGTTATTTCAAAGTTCAATTGAGTAGCGAAACGAATTGCACGCATCATTCGAAGCGGGTCGTCGTCAAAAGTTTTTTCCGGAGACAAAGGAGTTCTTAAAATTTTATTGGTTAAGTCTTCTAAGCCTAAAAATGGATCAATTACTTTTCCAAAATCATTTTCAACTAAAGAAATGGCCAGTGCATTCACGGTAAAGTCTCTTCTGTTTTGATCGTCCTCAATAGTGCCCGGACTTACCGATGGCTTTCTACTTTCTTTAGCATAACTTTCTTTTCTTGCCCCTACAAATTCAATTTCAATAGTATCCAATTTCACCTGCGCTGTTCCAAAAGTTTTAAACAAAGAAACCGGAGGCTTAGGCGTGAATTGATTAGCAAAGGCAGTTGCCAAAGCAAGACCATCTCCAATACAAACAATGTCAATATCCTTAGTGGGACGATTTAATATTTTATCGCGCACGAAACCACCTACTGCAAATGCAGGTGTGTTCAATAAAGCGGCTTGTCTAGCTACTATATTGAATATAGATTCTTCTTCTTGTGTAAATTGAATTTGCATGGCTACAAAAGTACTAATGTTGGGCCATTTGTAGCAATGGGGCTATTAATTGAGCATTTTCAATGCTATGGGCGCAATTAAAATGACCTAATGGACACTGCTTTTTACCATGTAAACCACAGGGGCGACAGCTAAGTTTTTGCGGGGTTTCTACTATAAAAGAATTTGTTGACAAAGGACCAAAACCAAAAGCTGGTATGGTAGAACAATAAATGGCCACTACAGGTGCATTGACCGCAGAACAAAAATGCATAGGAGCAGAATCATTGACATAATTCAAAACCGCTTTTTGTTGTAAGGCAGCCGATGCTAAAAACCCTAGTGCTCCACTTAGATTAATTATTTTTTTTGATGCACTTGAAACACTTAAAGTAGATGATGTATTTGAATTGAACTTTGAAACTTCCTTTACTATTGCATCCCCTAGGTCTATGTCACCGGGGCCTCCTAAAATATAAATAGGCCCTTCAAATGATAATTCATTTAAAAAGCTCACCCATGCATTTAATGGAAATTGTTTAGTAAACCAAACAGAGGCTGGCGCAATGGTTATATATTTTTTTGCTTGATATATTTTTACTTTATCAAAATCTGATTTTGTAGGATATAATTTAGGTAGGACTATAGGAACTAGGCCTAATGAATGCGTTAATGCATGGTTTCTGTTTATCTCATGTACTTCATCTTTTGCCATTTCACTTACTAAATCATCATGTTTTATAGAATTAACATCGTGTTTAACTTTATGTGTAAATAAAAATGAGAAAGGATTTTTATTGAAGCCAATTGTAATTTTTGCATTGGATAAAATAGTCCACAAACCAGTAGCAGCAAACCTTTGCACATTTATTAATAGATCATATTTTTTTGCTCTTATTTTTTTCAAAATGGAAAGCCAATTTAAATATTTATGCTGTTTTTTATCCCAAACAAGTAGTTCATTTATAAATGGATGTTCTGTAAATAAAGTTTCATTTCCTTTTCTCACTAACACGTCAATAGCTGATTGAGGATACTGCTGATGTAAAGATTCCAATAAGGCTGTAGCTAGCACCACATCGCCAATAAAGGCAGTTTGAATAACAAGTATTTTTTGCATAGCTAATTTTAAGGGCGAATAATAATTAAATTTCCTTCTTCATCCCATTTCACAATTGAAGAAGGCATTTGCAAATTTGTTTCTTCCCTTCGGTGTTTAACCACATACTGAACACCCTCTTTAATTTCTATTGATATATCTGCAAAACATAAAGGTGTTGGATAGCCAGAAATATTTGCTGAAGTACTTACAATGGGTTTTCCAAAAGCCTTCATGAGATCTTTACAAAAAGCATCCTTTGTAATACGAATAGCCACAGACCCATCTGCAGCTACTAAGTTTTTTGCAAGGTTTTGAGCCTTTTGATAAATAACGGTAGTAGGTTTATGAATACCTTTTATATAATCGAAAATTTGAACATTATTATCTGCTACATAATTTGTGATATCGGTTTCTTCACCCAATAACACAATCATGGCCTTGGAGTCTACTCTTCTTTTTAGTGCAAATATTTTTGCTACAGCATCTTCACTGGTAGCATCACAACCAATTCCCCAAACAGTATCAGTAGGATATAGAATTAGGCCCCCTTTTTGAAGAGTGCTTAAACATACTTGTATATCTTGTTCATAAAGAAACATATTGCAAATTAAACAATCCACCTTAAATAAATTCAGCTTAGTTATTGTGTAAAACTAAGTAGCCATAATTATGGTCTAGTTTGTAAATTTGTTCAAATAGAAACAATGGAATTAAAAGATAAAATAGAAGCAGCTTTTGCCGATCGTAGTTTATTAAAAGATGCTAATTACAGTGCAGCTGTGCATGCAGTTATTGAAGAAGTGGATAAAGGTCGTTTGAGAGTGGCTGAACCCATTGACGGAAAATGGGTAGTGAATGAGTGGGTAAAACAAGCTATTTTATTATACTTTGGTATACAGCCTATGCAAACCTGGGAGCTTGCACCTTTTGAGTTTCATGATAAAATGTTATTAAAATCGAATTATGCTGCATTAGGTGTAAGAGCCGTTCCTCATGCGGTTGCAAGATATGGTGCTTATTTAGCCAAAAACGTGGTTTTAATGCCTAGTTATGTAAATATTGGGGCCTTTGTAGATGAAGGAACCATGGTAGATACCTGGGCTACAGTGGGAAGTTGCGCTCAAATTGGTAAAGGAGTACACTTAAGTGGTGGTGTTGGAATTGGCGGGGTTTTAGAACCCTTACAAGCCAGCCCGGTGATTATTGAAGATGGCTGTTTTATTGGAAGTAGATGTATTGTGGTAGAAGGCGTACATGTAGAAAAAGAAGCGGTTTTAGGTGCCAATGTGGTTTTAACCCAAAGCACTAAAATTATAGATGTTAGTGGTGAAAGCCCTATTGAATATAAAGGGCGTGTTCCTGCCAGAAGTGTTGTGATACCGGGCTCTTATAGAAAAACCTTTCCAGCTGGTGACTACCAGGTGAGCTGTGCCTTAATCATTGGAAAAAGAAAGCCTAGTACCGATTTGAAGACTAGTTTAAATGATGCCTTGCGTGACTTTAATGTAGCAGTGTAGACCTCCTAAAAAAGTTTGGGGTGACCAGGACAAGTCCCAATCACCCCGATTATCCTTCCCCCAAAGGATAAAAAGTTTAAAATATTGATATATTTAATATTTCATTAATATGATTATCTTAATATTGTAAATATGCATATATCTTAGACTTCATTCCAAATAAATAGTAAACTAAGTAGAGAAATTTATATTTTATCATTAAATAATTATTTTACAGTATTATACATATTTATAAATTATAAAATATAAATAAAAACAGATAAGTAAATTTCTTATTATATTTTTTCTTATATCTTAGCATTATGAAAATGGTAAGATTAATACTTAGTTTAATTTTAATAACGCAAGCTTTCTTTTCATTTGCTCAAGTAAAAAAGGTAAATAACCCATT
>Ga0209188_1001045_pt1 | contig 23777 bp, 23 predicted proteins | sample C_130625_EF_Meta_FD_187307 | JGI IMG/M metagenome (GOLD analysis project Ga0209188, IMG submission 187307) | Freshwater microbial communities from Lake Croche, Canada to study carbon cycling - C_130625_EF_MetaG (SPAdes) (version 2) | ecosystem: Environmental > Aquatic > Freshwater > Lake... | reverse complement strand
CACCACCAAACTTGGCCGACAAAATTGTCGTGATCGCCGCTGTCAGCGTCGTCTTGCCATGATCCACGTGACCAATCGTGCCCACGTTCACGTGGGGCTTGGTACGTTCAAATTTTCCTTTTGCCATTTTTCAATTCCTCAAAGAGCGGGCCCGTGTACAGGTTTAATGTTTGCACGACACTGCTGATTCGCCCCGCACGGGTGACAGGGCGGCGCATCGTCGCAGACAGGTTCTTTTAATTAGAGGGGACCGAGCAAGTTGCTTTGCAACTTGCTCGGTCCCCAATTCATTTATTTCGCCCTTGCAGCAACGATGGCTTCAGCCACGTTACGAGGGGCTTCGGCGTAGTGCTTGAATTCCATGGTGTAGGTGGCACGGCCTTGCGACATGGATCGCAAAGTCGTGGAGTAACCGAACATTTCAGACAAAGGCACCTCAGCTTTGATGGCTTTGCCGCCACCGACCATGTCGTCCATACCTTGGACCATGCCGCGGCGTGAGGACAAGTCGCCCATCACGTTACCGGCGTAGTCTTCAGGGGTTTCAACTTCTACAGCCATCATCGGCTCCAAGATAACTGGGCTAGCTTTACGGCAACCTTCTTTGAAGCCAAAAATCGCAGCCATCTTGAACGCCATTTCGTTCGAGTCCACATCGTGGTACGAACCGAAGTGCAGTGTGACTTTGACGTCCACCACTGGGTAGCCCGCCAACACGCCTTGGCCCAATGCTTCTATCACGCCTTTTTCCACCGCAGGGATGTATTCACGTGGAACCACGCCGCCTTTGATGGCGTCAACAAATTCGAAACCTTTGCCGGCTTCTTGTGGCTCAACCTTCAAGACCACGTGGCCATACTGGCCCTTACCGCCGGACTGACGCACAAACTTGCCTTCGGCATCTTCCACCGTCTTGCGAATGGTTTCGCGATACGCCACTTGGGGCTTGCCCACGTTGGCCTCGACACCGAACTCGCGCTTCATTCGGTCAACAATAATTTCAAGGTGCAATTCGCCCTGACCACCGATGATGGTCTGGCCCGATTCTTCGTCGGTTTGCACGCGGAAAGATGGATCTTCCGCGGCCAAACGTGACAGCGCCATACCCATTTTTTCTTGGTCGGCCTTGGTTTTAGGCTCAACAGCCTGACGAATCACAGAGTCTGGGAAGACCATGCGCTCCAAGGTGATCACCGCATTGGGATCGCACAAAGTTTCGCCAGTCGTGACGTCTTTCAAACCCACGCAAGCGGCAATGTCGCCGGCACGGATTTCGTCCACTTCTTCGCGGTTATTGGCGTGCATCTGCACGATACGGCCGATACGCTCTTTTTTGCCGCGCACCGCGTTGTAAACCGTGTCGCCCTTTTTCAGAACACCAGAGTAAACACGCACGAAAGTGAGCTGACCCACAAACGGGTCGGTCATCAATTTAAAAGCCAAGGCAGAGAATTTTTCATCGTCATCTGCTTTGCGGGTGATTTCTTTCTCGTCTTCGTCAAAGCCTTTGATGGCTTTCACGTCTAAAGGAGAAGGCATCAATTCCAACACCGCATCTAACATGCGCTGAACACCTTTGTTCTTGAACGCAGTGCCGCACAACATAGGTTGGATTTCGCTGTTGATGGTGCGAATGCGCAAGCCTTGGGTGATCTCTTCTTCTGTCAAGTCACCTTCTTCGAGGTACTTGTTCATCAGTTCTTCTGAGGCCTCAGCGGCAGACTCCACCATCTTCTCGCGCCACTCTTTGGCCAATTCCACCAAATTGGCAGGAATTTCTTCAAAGGTGAACTTCATGCCTTGCGACGCTTCGTCCCAAATGATGGCCTTCATCTTGCGTAGATCGACCACGCCAGTGAAGTTTTCTTCAGCACCGATAGGGATCACGATTGGCACAGGGTTGGCTTTCAAGCGCAACTTCATCTGCTCAACAACCTTGAAGAAGTTTGCGCCAGTACGGTCCATCTTGTTCACAAAAGCCAAGCGCGGTACTTTGTATTTGTTAGCTTGGCGCCACACAGTTTCAGACTGAGGTTGTACACCACCCACGGCACAGTACACCATGCAAGCACCGTCCAAGACGCGCATAGATCGCTCGACTTCAATCGTGAAGTCGACGTGTCCAGGAGTGTCAATGATGTTGATGCGGTGGTCTTCGAATGAGCCATCCATGCCCTTCCAGAAACAGGTGGTCGCAGCAGAGGTGATGGTGATACCACGCTCTTGTTCTTGCTCCATCCAGTCCATGGTGGCGGCACCGTCGTGCACTTCACCAATTTTGTGGTTCACGCCGGTATAAAAAAGAATGCGCTCGGTCGTAGTGGTTTTACCGGCATCGATGTGCGCGGAAATACCAATGTTGCGGTAGCGCTCAATAGGGGTCTTGCGAGCCATGACAGATTACCTTTGAAATTAGAAGCGGAAATGGCTGAATGCTTTGTTGGCTTCGGCCATGCGGTGAACTTCGTCACGCTTTTTCATAGCACCGCCGCGGCCCTCAGAGGCTTCGAGCAATTCATTGGCCAGGCGCAAAGCCATGGACTTTTCGCCGCGCTTGCGGGCGGCTTCTTTGAGCCAACGCATAGACAAGGCCAAGCGACGCACAGGGCGCACTTCAACAGGAACTTGGTAGTTGGCGCCACCGACGCGGCGGGATTTCACCTCGACCATCGGCTTGACGTTGTTGATCGCCACGGAGAACAACTCCAGGGGATCTTTGCCAGATTTTTGCTCGATTTGCGCAAGCGCGCCGTAAATAATGCGCTCGGCGACAGCTTTTTTGCCGCCTTCCATGATGACGTTCATGAACTTGGAGAGTTCAACATTTCCGTACTTTGGATCGGGCAGGATTTCACGTTTAGGGACTTCGCGACGACGTGGCATGGTTTCACCTCATATTTGCTTCAGTTGGTATTCTTTCGAACACCGCGAAAACCATCATGGCTTTCACTTACTCGACCCACATCCACGATCGGATGCTTCGGATCACTTCGTTTTGCGCCGTCTGCCTGACGACCAAAACACCGTTTGCGCTTTAGAGCCTCGCGGGGCTTTTGGCCTTGACTTATGAAGTGAAGGCCGAAAACATTTAAGCCTTCTTAGGACGCTTAGCGCCGTACTTAGAACGTGACTGCTTGCGGTCTTTCACGCCTTGCAAGTCGAGCGATCCACGCACGATGTGGTAACGCACACCTGGCAAGTCTTTGACACGACCACCGCGCACGAGAACCACTGAGTGCTCTTGCAGGTTGTGGCCTTCACCGCCGATGTAAGAAATGACTTCAAAACCGTTGGTCAAGCGCACTTTGGCAACTTTACGCAAGGCAGAGTTTGGTTTTTTTGGCGTCGTGGTGTAGACACGCGTACAAACGCCGCGGCGTTGTGGCGAGTTCTGCATCGCTGGGCTTTTGGACTTGATCGTTTCGACCTCGCGCCCCTGACGCACCAATTGGTTAATGGTTGGCATTGAAAAACGTCCCTAAACGTTTGAATAAAAGAAAACGGTCACTCCATCGCTGAAGCGACCGAAAAGCCTTCTAGTGTATCAGGATCAGCGTCCTGTAGCAAATACGACGAAAACGGCGAACTTTTGGGCTACTTCGCCCGAAGATTGGGCTACTTCACCCAAAGCCTTAGAGCGTCCCAGGTGCGCCCCACCCAACCGGCCTGTTCCACGGCCTCCAAGACAACCAATGGCACGTCCACCCAAGGCTGCTGGTCCAAAGTGACCTTCAAAGCACCGACCGACTGCCCGCGCAAAAAAGGCGCCACCATGGGCTCAGGTCTAGCCACCTGGGTTTGGACGCGGCCAATAGCGCCCGCAGGGATAGCCACCACGATGGGCTGAAAACGCCCCAGCTTTGCCATATTGGACTGTCCCTTCCAAACCAAAGGGCTTACCACGGCCTGAGACGCGTCAAATAATTTGACAGCCTCATAAGCGGTGTAGCCCCAATTCAAAAGCTTTTGCGATTCCGCAGCCCGCGCGTTCTCGCTAGACGCGCCAAGCACGATCGATAACAGGCGTCGCGAACCCACCCCAAGCGCATCCCGCTTCGCCGTAGCAATTAGGCAAAAACCAGCAGCATCGGTGTGCCCTGTTTTCAAACCGTCAACGCTAGGGTCGCGAAACAACAACAAATTGCGGTTGTTTTGGTTAGCCGCGGGCGTGCCTGGATAGCGGTACTGCTTGATGGCGTAGTAGCCCACAAACTCAGGAAAGTCTTGCATCAAGCGGGTAGCCAAAATGCTAAGGTCTTTGGCCGTGGTGATGTGGCCGGGGACCGTCAGACCCTCAGGGTTTTTGTAACCCGTATTTTTCATACCCAGCGTTTGGGCTTGTGCATTCATCATGTCTACAAAATGCTCAACCGTGCCGCCCACGCCTTCAGCCAACACAATGGTTGCATCGTTGCCAGACTGAACAATCATGCCTTTGATCAAGTCCAGCACCGGCACCTGCATCTTGGGATCGATAAACATGCGCGAGCCTTGCATTTTCCAAGCGCGCTCGCTCACAGGCATGGTTTGCTCGAGCGTGATTTTTTTGGCTTTGAGCGCCTGGAACACCAAGTAGGCAGACATCAGCTTGGTCAATGAGGCGGGCTCAACCGGTTGGTCAGCATTCGACTGCGCCAGCACTTGTTGTGCGGTGACATCCACTAACAAATAAGCATGTGCAGCAATTTCAGGGGCTTGGGGCACCAGCGAGGGAGCTTGAGGCGATAGCGAAGGTGATTGAACTTGCGCTTGCGCAATGCAACACACCGACAGCAAAGCGCAGAGCGCGTATCGGGTAATCCAAGAACTCAAAGTAATGGGCATAGCTATCTTTTTAAACAATGGCTTGAAATGGGGCTCGAGTGCAGAGACTTCGTTGGTACGTCCGCCCTACAGTTCGTCAAGGCGATCACTTTGTACATGCTGCGAACGACATAAAGCGCGCAGCGCGGAGTCGCAGCATGTACAAAGTGATCGCCTTGACGCGCTTAGCAGTTGCGGAACGAATTGAAACTGCCCGGGCAATCTGACAGAGCACCCCGCCTAAGCACTCAAATGTCGCACGACTAAACTTTTCAAGAGTGGCAATTGTCCATGAAAGAAATGTCCGCCACCAGGCACGACCATGACTGGCAAGCTTTGAGGACGGGCCCAGTCCATCAAGGAGGCCAGAGATACCGTGTCGTCTTGCTCCCCATGCACCACCAAAGTTTTTTCATGCAAATCCGCTGGCATATCCGCCACGGCCAAGCGCTCAGTAGCCGTGCCTACAAAAACAATTTTGTCGATGCCACGTTTCTCCCAAATTGATTGGATGGCATGGCTTGCAACAAATGAACCAAAAGAAAACCCTGCAATCGCCAAAGCACCCGTTGGCGCCGCCTGCTCGACAACCGCTAAAAAATCTCTGGCCTCGCCGGCACCTGCATCATGCACACCCTCCGTTGCACCAACCCCACGAAAATTAAAACGTGCCACCGTCCAACCGCACTGCACAAATGCCCGCGCCAGCGTTTGAACGACTTTGTTGTCCATCGTTCCACCAAAAAGCGGGTGGGGATGCGCCACCACCGCAACACCGCGTGAATCGCCATCTGGTTGGTCTAGCAACCCTTCAATGGCGCCAGCTTCTCCGCGCCAAGTGACGCGTTGGGTTTGCGAATTCATCGGCCAACATCGGGGCTCAAGCGCAAACGCTCGACCACTTGGCCGTTTTTCAGATGGCTGTTGACGATGTCGTCGATATCGGTATGGTCGACAAAGGTGTACCAAACGCCTTCGGGGTAAACCACGGCTACGGGGCCGCCTGCGCAACGGTCTAGGCATCCCGCTTTGTTAACCCGCACGCCGCCCGCGCCAGCAAGTCCAGCGGCCTTGACTTGCGCTTTGCAATGGGCAAAGGCTTCTTGCGCGCCTTGGTCGGCACAGCAGGACTGGCCTGATTCACGTTGGTTCAGGCAGAAAAAGATATGGTGTTTGTAATAAGGTGTTTGAGACATAGTTGTGATTTTAGATTTCGTATGCGTCCTCATCTACCGAACGCGTCAACCGCGCAATGGCATAGAACATCACGGTATATGGCCACAGCCATCCAAGCCACTGCACCAAACCATTGAAGCGAATAAAACGGCCCTGCTCCCACGTCTGCAAGGTTTGGGCGAAGTAAGCGCTCTCGGGCGATTGGTTTAACACGCTTTGTTGCACTAACAATGCAAGCAATAAAAAGACCCAACAGGTTGGCGCTGACAACATCACAAAAAACAAACTCAGCACGAAACCGCAGACCAAACCCAACACCACGGGCACGCCAAGCCAACTCCATGCATGGCTGGGGCCATAACTCAATGCAGCAGACAAAGCGCTGACGCCCAAACCCAAAGCCAGCACCACCATTAAGTAAAAAACCCGCTGACCGAATTTTCGAATCACTCCAAAGCCAAGCAGGCATGGAATTAAAAAGCCAAGGGCCACGCAAAGCAACTCTGCACCTGGCAACAACGGCTCTAGTTCAAATGACCGCATCGGAATCCACTGCTCGAAGGCGGTGCCGTCTAAGGTAATGGTTATGGCGTCCTCTACCCGCTCCCACACTTGGCCCAAGCCCAAAGGCACGGCCACGGGAAACAAGAGCGCCAGCGGCCAAACTGCCATCAAGACCAAGGCGTAATAAGCATCTCGCACAAACCAACGCTTGCGAAACTGGCTCCATCGGTCCAACCAGCCCATTTGCTCCATGCCGCTAGAGAGACACGCACCGAGCCAAGCACCCATCGCATTGAGCAGAAAATCTACCAGTGAAGGTACCCGCGATGGCAAATAGCTTTGTATACCCTCCATCAGCAATGAAGTGGCCGCAGCAGCACAGGTACTCACCACAATGGCTCGGCGCCCCCAGCCCATGCGCATCGCGCTCAAGCCCCATAAAAACCCAAGTGGGGCGTAACCTAAAACATTGGATGTGACGTCAAAGCCCGTCCAGTATTTAGGCCACGGCGCGCTTAAAAACTCCCAAGTAAAAATGCCTTGGTCGCGCCACTGGTCAAAAGGGTACAGGCTGGCATAAACAATTAAAGCCAAATAAATATGCGACAACGGCCAAGCAGAGGTTTGTCGCATGGGGCGTAATACTTAGAAAGGCTTGACCACCACCAAAATCACGGTGAGGGTTAGCAACACCACAGGGACCTCGTTGAACCAACGAAACCACACATGGCTTTTTTGGTTGGCGCGCGCTTCAAACTTGCGTAGCATCGCGCCGCACATATGGTGGTAGCCAATCGCCAACACCACCAAGGCGAGTTTGGCGTGCATCCAGCCATTGCCCTCGCCTAGGCCAATGCCGTAGACCAACCACAATATCAAGCCCAACCCTAAGGCGGGGAACATCAGCAAGGTGGTGAAGCGCATCAATTTGCGCGCCATCAATAGCAAGCGCTGTTCTTCCGACACCGATTCGGGCGGCACCATGGCCAGATTGACAAAAATGCGTGGCAAATAAAACAAGCCAGCAAACCAGCTAGTCACAAAAATAATATGAAACGATTTAATCCAGAGCATTGACAGAGTTTAGCTGTGAGACACGGTTCACTTTTAGAGGAATTTTTGACGAAGCCAAAGGCTTAGGCCAAATGTTCTTCGAAAAACGCCAAAGTGCGCTCCCGCGCCAAGTCAGCGGAAACCTTTTGGTACGAACCTCGGTGGTCGCAATTAAATCCGTGGTCGGCCTCGTACAAATGCACAGCCACCTCGGGATGGGCTTTGGCGAAAGTATCGACTGTGTCCAACCCGATCCAATGGTCTTGTTTGGCGAAGTGCGCCATCACGGGGCAATGGGGGTGACGGGCGATTTCTTCCGCAGTGGTGGAACCACCGCCGTAATAAGGCACAGCAGCGCTCACGCCTTCCACCAGCGCTGCTGCGCGCCAAGTCAATAAACCACCCCAGCAGTAACCCACTATGCCGACCTTGGCGCCGGACGTTTGATGCGCGTATTTCACGGCGGCCTCAATATCGGCCATAAAAGCCATGTCGGGCAATGCCTCGATAGCGCCCTTCAACACCATGCCCGCTTGCATATCGTCTGGCGTGTAGCCAAGTTCTACGCCGTGCTTGGCGCGGTGGAACATAGCCGGCGCAATCGCGAGATAGCCGACTGCGGCATAGCCATCGACCACTTCACGGATATGCGGGTTGACGCCAAAAATCTCTTGAATCACCACCACGGCACCCTTGGGCTTGCCCTTGGGTTGCGCCACATAGGCAGGGCACTCGAATCCATCAGCGGCTTTTAGTCGAACGGTAGTCATGGAAACTCCAGAAAACTTACAAAATTTAGGTGCGAGAAGGATAACCCCTCGTGTCCAAGACGTTACTCAGAGCAGGCCGCGCCCATGCTATCGTGCGCGCTCTATTCAAAAAAGCCTTTGGCACCCAGGAGACAAGCTATGCAACCAGTTTTACTAGTCACAGGCGCAAGCCGGGGCATTGGCGCCGCCACGGCCCTTTTGGCCGCCCGTCAAGGTTGGGCCGTCGCGGTCAATTACAGCAAAAACGCCGCCGCTGCAGATGCCGTTGTCCAACAAATTAAAGCGGAAGGCGGGCAGGCCCTGAGCATCCAAGCCGACGTCGGCGATGAGGCGCAAATTAAACACCTGTTTGCGCAAGTAGATGCAAAACTCGGTCGTCTCACTGGTTTTGTGAACAACGCTGGCGTGCTCGACGTGGCCGTGCGGGTCGATGAGTTGAGCTGGGAACGTCTAGAGCGCATGATGCGCATCAACGTGATCGGAGCGATCGTTTGTGCACGCGAAGCCATTTTGCGCATGAGCACCAAACACGGTGGCAAGGGCGGCTCTATCGTCAATCTCAGCAGCGTGGCCGCTCGTGTGGGAGCGCCTGGCCAGTACGTCGACTATGCGGCCAGCAAGGGTGCGATCGACACCTTCAATCTTGGACTAGCGAAAGAAGTAGCGGCGGAAGGCATTCGCGTTAACGCCGTTCGGCCCGGCATCATTGACACCGACATCCATGCCAGCGGCGGCATCCCAGACCGTGCCAAAACCATGGCACCCATGATCCCCATGTTGCGTCCTGGCTCCGCTGATGAAGTTGCGCAAACCATCGTTTGGTTGCTGAGCGACTCCGCCAGTTATGTCACAGGCGCCAACTTAGATGTAACAGGCGGTCGCTAATCGCGTGCCTTTTCTGCATCCGGCGAAAATTAGCGTTAGTCCGTTACCCTTAAAGGGCGCTTTGCGCTCTTGTTAGAAATTTTTTTGAAAGACTGCTTATGAGCACAACCACCATTGCCCACTTTGTCGCAGGCCAATCGAGCCAAGGCAAAAGCACGCGTACGCAAGATGTTTTCAACCCTGCAACGGGCGCCGTCACTGCGCAAGTGCATTTGGCCAGCACAGCCGATGTCAACGTTGCCGTTGCGGCCGCCCAAAAGGCATTTCCCGCTTGGGCAGACACATCACCTTTGCGCCGCGCGCGGTTCATGTTCAAGTTTTTGGAGTTGCTCAACATCCACAAAGACGAGCTCGCACGCATGATCACCGCCGAGCACGGCAAGGTGTTTACCGATGCGCAAGGCGAAGTCACACGCGGCATTGAAATAGTTGAATTCGCCACGGGCATTCCGCAATTGCTCAAAGGCGACTACACCGAACAAGTCTCCACCGGCATTGACAACTGGACCATGCGCCAGCCCTTAGGTGTGGTGGCAGGCATCACGCCTTTCAACTTCCCCGTAATGGTGCCCATGTGGATGTTCCCCGTCGCCATTGCCTGCGGAAACACTTTTGTGTTGAAGCCCAGCCCGATTGACCCATCACCCGCACTCTTCATGGCTGACTTGCTGAAAAAAGCAGGACTGCCCGACGGTGTTTTCAATGTGGTCCAAGGAGACAAAGAGGCGGTCGACGCATTGCTGGTGCATCCCGATGTCAAAGCAGTGAGCTTTGTCGGCTCCACACCGATTGCTAACTACATCTATGAAACCGGCGCGCACCACGGCAAACGCGTGCAAGCTTTGGGTGGGGCTAAAAACCATATGGTCGTGATGCCCGACGCTGACATCGACCAGTCAGTCGACGCATTAATTGGCGCGGCCTACGGTTCTGCCGGCGAACGTTGCATGGCGATCAGCGTGGCGGTGTTGGTGGGCGATGTTGCGGAACGCATCATGCCTAAATTGATTGAACGCACCAAGGCTTTGAAGGTGCTCAACGGTACTAACCTCGCGGCTGAGATGGGCCCGATCGTCACCTCCATCGCGCACGAACGCATCACCGGCTATATCGAGCAAGGTGCCAAAGAAGGCGCCAAGTTGTTAGTGGACGGACGTGTGTTTGATGCCAAGCAAACTGGCCCAGGTTGCGAAAAAGGCTTTTGGATGGGCGGCACTTTGTTTGACCACGTGACGCCTGAGATGCGCATCTACAAAGAAGAAATTTTTGGCCCCGTGCTGAGCTGTGTGCGCGTCAAAGACTTTGCGCAAGCGGTGGATTTGATCAATGCGCATGAATTTGGCAATGGTGTGAGCTGCTTCACACGCGACGGCAATGTGGCACGTGAATTTGCGCGGCGTATCCAAGTGGGTATGGTCGGTATCAACGTCCCGATTCCTGTGCCTATGGCTTGGCATGGGTTTGGCGGTTGGAAGAAGAGTTTATTTGGCGATATGCACGCATATGGTGAAGAGGGTGTGCGGTTTTATACCAAGCAAAAGTCTGTGATGCAGCGTTGGCCCGAGAGTATTGGCAAGGGTGCTGAGTTTGCTATGCCTACTTCTAAGTAATGAGCGAAGTATCTTTTGACTACATCATTGTTGGCGCGGGCACTGCTGGGTGCTTGTTGGCCAATCGCTTAAGTGCCGATGCGAGTAAGCGGGTGTTGTTGATCGAGGCGGGGCGCAAAGACGATTACCACTGGATCCATATTCCTGTGGGCTATTTGTATTGCATTGGTAATCCGCGTACGGACTGGCTCTACAACACGGCGCCGGATGCGGGGTTGAACGGACGTAGTTTGAAATATCCGCGTGGCAAGGTGCTGGGCGGGTGTTCGAGTATCAACGGCATGATTTATATGCGCGGGCAAGCACGCGATTACAACCAGTGGGCTGATATCACTGGCGACAGCCGTTGGCGCTGGGACCAGTGTTTGCCGTATTTCAAATTGCACGAAGACCATTTCGGTGGGGCTAATGCGATGCATGGTGCCAAGGGCGCCAAAAGCGAGGTGCTTTTAGCGGATAAAACGGTGTATGGCGAAACGCTGCGTCACCACAACGCTGGTGGCGAATGGCGGATTGAAAAGCAACGCTTGCGCTGGGATGTACTCGACGCATTTGCTGAAGCGGCGGTGCAAGCAGGTGTTCCTGCTACTAACGATTTCAACCAAGGCGATAACGAAGGTGTAGGCTATTTTGAAGTGAACCAAAAAAGTGGATGGCGCTGGAATACGCCCAAGGCTTTTTTGCGGCCGACTTGTTATGCACGGCCTAATTTTGAGTTGTGGTCTAGCGCGCAAGTCTCCAAGCTTTTAATGACGAATGACGCTGACGGTCAGTCGCGTTGCAGTGGCGTTGAGGTTTGGACGGGTGCAGGCGGATATGTCCGCGCCACGGCTAAACATGCGGTGGTCTTGTGCGCTGGCAGTATCGGCACGCCTCAAATTTTGCAACTCTCGGGTTTGGGTCCTGCGGCTTTGCTGAAAGAACATGGCATTGAGCCTGTGATCGATTTACCTGGTGTCGGCGCTAATTTGCAAGACCATTTGCAAATCCGCTCGGTCTTTAAAGTGCAAGGCGTGCAAACGCTCAACACGCTGGCCAATAGTTGGTGGGGCAAGGCCAAGATTGGCATGGAATATGTGTTCAAGCGCAGTGGGCCGATGAGCATGGCGCCATCGCAATTGGGTGCTTTCACCCGCAGCAGCCCGGAGCAGCCTTTCACCAATATCGAATACCACGTGCAGCCTTTGAGTTTGGACGCTTTTGGTGAGCCGCTGCATAACTTCCCCGCGTTTACTGCGAGTGTGTGCAACCTCAACCCAACCAGCCGTGGCACGGTGAATATTGTTAGCTCCAAGTTTGCCGATGCGCCAAAGATTGCGCCCAACTACTTGAGCACGGACGCCGACCGCAAAGTCGCGGCAGATTCTTTGCGCGTTACGCGCCGCATCGCGGCCCAAGCTGCTTTGGCGAAATACAAGCCTGTCGAGTGGAAGCCTGGCGTGCAATACCAAAGCGACGACGACCTTGCGCGTTTGGCGGGCGACATCGCCACCACCATCTTCCACCCAGTAGGCACTGCGCGCATGGGTCGTATCGATGATGCGCAAGCCGTGGTCGATCCAGAACTGCGGGTACGCGACGGCCGTGGCGGAGTGGTGCGCGGACTGAGAGTGGTCGATGCCAGCGTGATGCCAACGATTACCAGCGGCAACACCAACAGTCCTACTTTGATGTTGGCTGAAAAAGCAGCGCAGTGGCTGGCGCACGAGGCGCTGGCGACACCTTAAGCCCTAGCGCCGCGACCTATTTGCGTAGGCTAGCGATGCATAAGCAGCCAGTGCCTATTTTTTGCGCGGGTTAGCCCGCAAGGGAAACTCCTAGGCCCCATTGCGGTGCGCCGCGTTTAAAGTTTACCAACTCGCAACCTAGGTACGCCTCAGTTGCAGAGGGTCAGAGGAGACACATAACAAGCTCTGCACAACAGGGTGATTTTAAAAAAGGCACTGGTTCACACCGGTGCCTTTTGCTTTTCAGACCACAATCCATAGATGGAACTTGTAGTAGCTACCCTCGCTTCGGCGTTAGCGGGATTTATCGATTCAATTGTGGGCGGCGGCGGATTGGTTTTATTGCCAGCGCTTTTTGCGCTCTACCCCACGGCCACACCCGCCACTTTGCTAGGCACCAACAAAAGCGCTTCGGTTTGGGGCACCACGTTTGCCACTTGGCAATACAGCCGACGTGTCGCTATCAATTGGTTGGTCATGTTGCCCGCCGCCTGTTTGGCGATGGCGGGATCTTTTTTTGGCGCATGGTGGGTGACGCTGATTTCGGCAGATTTTTTACGCCAATTGCTGCCCTTTGTTTTAGGCGCTGTATTGCTCTACACCTTATGGCGCAAAGACATGGGGCGGGACCATACACCCCGGTTTAGCGGACGCGCAGAATTACTGGCTGCTTGCTCAGTTGGTTTGGTCATCGGGTTTTACGACGGATTTTTTGGGCCCGGTACGGGAAGCTTTTTTGTCTTCTTGCTGGTGCGTTGGTTGGGTTATGACTTTTTAAATGCCTCGGTAGCCGCCAAGTTACTCAATCTGTCGAGCAATGCTGCGGCCTTGGTTTTGTTCACGCTCAAAGGCCATGTTTGGTGGCATTTGGCTTTGCCGTTGGCTATGGCGAATGTCGCAGGCAGTTTGCTTGGCACCCGCATGGCTTTAAAGCATGGTGCTGCTTTTGTGCGCGTGATGTTTTTGGTGGTGGTTAGCGCCTTGATTTGCAAAACCAGTTTTGACGCTTACATTCGTTAAGCACAAGCGCCTAGCGACTCAAGGTTTTAATGGAACTGGTACTACAGATGCCGTAACGGTTTTGGGTGGCCAAGGCACGTTGGCCACATCTCGCGGCTTGCCGATTGGGCGGGTCGCTTGGCCTTTCTGCACGGCAGCGATATCTTCTTCTGAGGGGTATTGGCCCATGATGACAAAGTCAAACACGCGACGCGCAATGGGCGCGGCGTTTTGCGCGCCAAAGCCTGAGTTTTCCACCACCATCGCAAGCGCCACTTTGGGATCATCGGCGGGGGCGAATGCAATGAACAAGGCATGGTCGCGCATGCGCTCGTCCACCGTGGCGGCGTTGTATTTTTCGTTTTGCTTGACGGTATAAACCTGAGCAGTTCCCGTTTTCCCTGCGCTGACATATTGCGCACCCGCAAAGCTAGTGGCCGATGTGCCTTCGATGTTCACACCAATCATGGCGCGTTTGATCACGTCCAAGTTTTCGGGAGTCAGCGGCAATTGCCCAATAGGTTCTTTGGCCACAGGCGTCGGAGCTTTGGTTTCGACGTCGAGCACCTCACGCACGATGTGCGGGCGCATCTTCAAACCATTGTTGGCAATCGTGGCTGTGGCGTGAGCAACTTGCAACATGGTGAAGCTGTTGTAGCCCTGGCCGATGCCTAGAGAAATAGTTTCCCCCGAATACCAGCGCTGTTGCTCGGCTTTTTTATAGGTGGTGCGTTTCCAGTCGGTCGAGGGCAGCACACCGCGCGACTCGCCCAAGATATCGATTCCGGTGATTTGTCCGAATCCTAGAGGCTTCATTTGCTCATAGATCAAATCCACGCCCATGTCGCGCGCCAGCGTGTAGTAATAGGTGTCGCACGACTCCACAATCGATTTGTACATGTCCACCACACCATGGCCGCCTTCTTTGTCATCGCGAAAACGGTGGTTGCCAAACATGAAAAAGCCAGGGTCTGATATCAAAGTTTTCTCTGCACGCTTGCCCGACTGCAAGGCCGCTAAAGCCATAAATGGCTTGTAAGTTGAGCCAGGAGGGTACGTTCCACGTAATGCCCGGTTTAGCAAAGGTTTATCAGGAGACTCGTTCAAAGCTTGCCAGTTATCTACATCGATGCCATCAACAAACAAATTGGGATCAAACGTGGGTTTGCTGACAAACGCTAAAACCTCGCCCGTTTTGGGGTCGAGCGCGACCAACGCGCCCCGACGTGTTCCGTACAAATCTTCAATCAGCTTTTGCAACTTGATGTCGATAGACAGCACCACGCTATTGCCCGGTACCGATTGGCTGCTATTGAGTCGGCGTACAGCGCGCCCACCGGCAGACGTCTCCATTTCTTGCACACCTGTCGTGCCATGCAATTGGTTTTCGTAACTTTGCTCGACGCCGAGTTTGCCTATGTATTCGGTGCCCCGGTAATTGCCCGCGTCCTCTGATTCTTCGATCTTGGCTTTTTCGCTGGTGTTGATGCGCCCGATATAGCCAATCACATGGCTGGCGAGTTGGTCGTAGGGGTAGTTGCGAAATAAGCGCGCGCGAATTTCAACGCCAGGAAACCGGTAACGCTGCGCGGCAAATCGCGCAACTTCTTCGTCTGTTAAACGGGTACGGATGGGGACCGAGTCAATGCTCTTTGATTCTTCGACTTGTTTTTTAAAGCGCCGTTTATCTCGGGTCTGAATGTCAATGATTGCCGAGAGTTGTTCAATGACTTCTTCAACTGGTGCCACAACTTTAGAGGGCGTGATTTCTAATGTGTAGGCCGAGTAGTTAGTGGCAAGTACCACCCCGTTACGGTCCATGATGACGCCGCGGTTGGGCACGATGGGAACGATCGCAGTGCGATTACTCTCAGCAGCTGCATTGAACTCGTTGTAGCGGATGACCTGTAAATAAAACAGGCGTAAAGACAAGACACCGAAAGCACAAAGAATAGCAAATGTCACCACCACCACGCGGGACCTGAAGCGGTTCAGGTCCATCAGAACGTTGCGAATCACAGTCATAGGGGTCGGTGTGCGTCTGGGTTTGGTGCGCGTCTTTGCGGAGCCAACAAGAACACACTCATGATGGGCCAGAGTGCAGCCTCAAGCAGTGGCGCCAAAAACAAAGACCAGCCAGGAAATAAAGCGCCAGACGCCATGCGCACTGTCAATTCGAGTGCATGTGCCGTCAAAAACAAAGGGAGCACTTGCATCGCTTGTGAAGGTACTGTGAACCACAGCAATCGGCGGTGGATCATCAACGAGAAAAATCCTAAGGCGGTGTAAGTCAATGCGTGTTGGCCCATCAAGGTAGCCTGGTGCACATCACTCGCTACACCAAAGAAAAACGCGACACTAATGCCCACCAAGCGTGGTTGGTGGATACACCAAAACACCAAAGTCACGGCCAAAAAATCTGGTGCCCATGCGGCATTGCCGACCAAACTTATGTTCATCAACATATTGGCCAACAAGGCCAATAACAAAGTGGCCAGCACAAATAAGGGGTTGGCAGGCAACAACAGTTGCTGGCCGCGCGGCATGATCATCGACGGCCTCCTTTGACCATACCCAAAGGTTGGAGCTTCTCGATCACGGGGCGCGTTGGTAACTGGTCTGTGAGCGGGTCAATCACCATCACATGTCTAGCGCCTTGCACACGGCCAACCGGTTCACACAAGATGCGCGCAAAAGCAGTTTCAGCACGTCGTTCTACTTTGGTCACGATACCCACTGGCACGCCAGGTGGATACACACCGTCCACACCGCTGGTAGTGAGTTGGTCGCCGACTTCAATATCTGCGTTGGTCGCCATAAAGCGCAACTCTAATAAAGGTGCACCGCCTGATTCGCCATACGCCACGCCGCGTGCGCCGGTACGCGTATTGAGGACTGGAATGGAATGTTCACGGTCCGTGACCAAAGTAACTTCGCTTACCAGCGGCAATACACGTGTGACTTGACCCAAGATACCGTGCTCGTCCATCACCGGCGAGCTTGGTTTCAAACCATTCGTCATACCCTTGTTGATGATGAGTTTGCGGGTGTAAGGGTCGGCCGCGTCATACAAGACCTCTGCCACCACACCCACGGTGTTGAGACGTTCCTGCAAATTCAGCAGGGATCTGAGCTGCTTGTTTTCTAAGGTGAGTTGTTCAACTTGTGCAGCACGCTGGGACTGTAGTAATAATTTTTGACGCACCTCTTTGGCATCTGCCTGGGCATCTTGCAAAGCCTCCAGATACTCGCCGCTGTACTTGGTAAAAGCTTGCGGAAGCATGGCCAACCACTGCACGGGATAAAGCGCCACGGACAAGGTTGCACGCAAAGGTTGGGTCACATGGAAGCGAACATCCGCGACCATCAACAAAACAGAGAGGGCACTGAAGAACAGCAGTTTCGAAATTGCTGAAGGGCCTTGTTTAAAAAAGGCCGGGGGGGTTCTGTCTAGGGTGCCGAGTGGCACAGCGTTATTCGCTCGTGAAGATGGAACCTAAACGGTCCATACGTTCTAGTGCCAAGCCACATCCGCGCACCACACAGGTGAGCGGGTCTTCGGCTACCAAAACAGGTAAGCCTGTTTCTTCGGCCAACAAACGGTCGAGGTCACGCAACAAGGCGCCACCACCGGTCAGCATCATGCCGCGCTCGGCAATGTCTGCGCCGAGTTCTGGCGGCGTTTGTTCCAACGCGTTTTTCACAGCAGACACGATGTTGTTGAGTGGGTCGGTCAAAGCTTCCAAGATTTCGTTGGAAGAAATCGTGAACGAACGTGGCACACCTTCTGACAGGTTGCGGCCTTTGACTTCCATCTCTTTGACTTCAGAGCCAGGGAAAGCAGAACCGATTTTTTTCTTGATGGCTTCTGCGGTGGGCTCACCAATCAACATACCGTAGTTACGACGGATGTAGTTGATGATGGCTTCGTCGAACTTATCGCCACCCACACGCACGCTGCCTTTGTAGACCATGCCGCCCAATGAAATCACGCCGACTTCGGTCGTACCACCACCAATGTCGACCACCATAGAACCAGAAGCGTCTGACACGGGCAAGCCAGAACCAATCGCAGCGGCCATCGGTTCTTCAATCAAATACACCTCAGATGCACCAGCTCCTAAAGCAGATTCGCGAATCGCACGACGCTCGACCTGGGTAGAGCCGCAAGGCACACAAATGATGATGCGCGGGCTAGGCTTTAACACCGAGCGTGGATGCACCATCTTGATAAATTGCTTGAGCATTTGCTCGGTCACGGTGAAATCGGCGATCACGCCGTCTTTCATCGGACGAATAGCTTCGATGTTGCCAGGCACTTTGCCCAACATCGCCTTAGCTTCGTGGCCAACGGCTTGAATCGTCTTCTTGCCTTGGGGGCCACCTTCGTGGCGAATCGACACCACGGATGGCTCATCGAGCACGATACCGCGGTCACGAACATAAATCAGGGTATTGGCGGTACCTAAGTCAATTGCCAAGTCGGTAGAGAAATACCGACGAAAAGATCCAAACATGGCCGTCCTCAAACGAAGCGCGCAATCGCGAACACAAAGGCGAGATAATACCGCATCACCCGTAAATCACGGGTTTTCTGCTACTTAAATATGTCTTTGACCACCCTAGATATCCAACGTATCGCCAATTTGGCGCGGTTAGCACTGCAACCAGAAGAAGAAGCGCGCATGCTCGACAAAATCAATGACTTCTTTGGCATCGTCGAACAAATCAGCGCGGTTGATACAAAAGGCGTGATTCCTATGGCGCATCCGGTGGACGCCATGCGCAACAGTCCAGAGATTGCACTCCGTCTTCGCGCCGACACCGTCAGCGAAACCAACCAACGAGAAGCCAACCAACAAAGCGCCCCCGCAGTTGAAAACGGTTTGTTCCTCGTTCCTAAAGTAATTGAGTGAGTTGCAACCCATGACCCACTCCACCCAAGAAATCCATTTGCAAAGTTTGAGCGAGCTCGCCTCTACTTTGCACAGAAAAAAAGCTAGTGCAATTGAAGTTGCGCAGCATTTTTTGAAACGTATTCAAGCAGACACTAGTGGTGCTTTTTTAGATATCAACACAGAAGCCACCTTGGCCCAAGCGCGCGCCAGTGATGCGCTTTTAGCCGCTGGAACTGGCGGTTGTTTAGAAGGCGTTCCCATCGCGCACAAAGACGTATTTGTCACACGCGACTTTGTCACCACGGCGGGCTCCAAAATTTTGGCTAATTACCGCTCACCTTTTGATGCCACCGTGGTGAAAAAACTTGCTAGCGGAGCGAATGGGCAAAGTGGCGCAGGCATGGTCACCTTAGGCAAACTCAATTGCGATGAGTTCGCGATGGGGTCAGGCAACGAAAACTCTGCGTTCCATCCTGTGCGTAACCCTTGGGATGCAACGCGCGTTCCTGGCGGCTCATCTGGCGGCAGTGCTGCGGCAGTGGCAGCACGACTGACGCCTGCAGCGACTGGTACTGATACAGGCGGCTCGATTCGCCAACCCGCCAGTTTTTGTGGCATCACGGGTATCAAGCCCACCTATGGTCGCGCATCGCGCTACGGCATGATTGCCTATGCATCAAGCTTGGACCAAGCGGGGCCGATGGCACGCAGTGCAGAAGACTGCGCGTTATTACTCAGCGCGATGTGTGGGCCCGACTTAGACCGCGATTCAACGTCTTTAGATGTAGACACTGAAAATTTTTCTGCCAAGCTCACAAAAAGCATAAAGGGTTTACGCATTGGCATACCCAAAGAATTTTTTGGCGAAGGTCTTGCAACGGATGTTCGCAGCGCCATTGATGCCGCGCTCAAAACACTAGAGTCGCAAGGCGCACAACTCGTGCCGATTTCTCTGCCGCGTACTGAGTTGTCTATTCCTACTTACTACATCATCGCGCCTGCAGAAGCGAGTTCGAACTTGAGTCGCTTTGACGGCGTGAAGTTTGGTCATCGCGCCAAGGATTACACCGACTTGGTCAGCATGTACAAACAAACACGCGCCGAAGGTTTTGGTGAAGAGGTGAAGCGTCGCATCATGACGGGGGCTTATGTGTTGAGCCACGGCTATTACGACGCCTACTACCTGCAAGCGCAGAAAATTCGCCGCATGATCGCGGACGATTTCCAACAAGCGTTTACGCAATGCGATGTCATTGCAGGACCTGTAGCGCCCAGCGTGGCATGGACGCTTGGACACAATGCCAGCGATCCACTTGCTGACTACTTGGCAGACATCTTCACGCTACCAGCGTCTTTAGCGGGCCTGCCCGGCATGAGCATTCCCGTTGGATTTGGTGAGGCCCATATGCCTGTTGGGATGCAACTCATCGGTAACTACTTGCAAGAAGCTACTTTGTTGAACGTAGCGCACCAGTTTCAATTGGCAACAGACTTTCACATGCAGTCTCCACAAGGAGTCTCAGCTCTATGAGCAAATTGGTACAAGGCTACGAAGTCGTCATCGGCTTTGAAACGCACACGCAGCTCTCGACACAAAGCAAAATTTTTAGCCGTGCTTCTACGGCCTTTGGTGCAGAACCTAACACGCAAGCTTGCGCAGTGGACTTGGCTTTGCCCGGCGCATTGCCTGTGATGAATGTCGGCGCAGTAGAGCGTGCCATCGAGTTTGGTTTGGCAGTGAACGCGCATATTGCAGAACGCAGTGTGTTTGCGCGTAAAAACTATTTCTACCCCGACTTGCCCAAGGGCTACCAAATTAGCCAATTCGAGATCCCAGTGGTGCAAGGTGGCGAGGTCTCTTTCTTTTTAGAAGAAGGCAAAGAAACAATTCGCAAAACCGTGCGTTTGGTGCGTGCGCATTTAGAAGAAGATGCGGGCAAATCTTTACATGAAGATTTTGTGGGCCAAAGCGGTATCGACCTCAACCGAGCTGGCACACCGCTGCTAGAAATCGTGACAGAGCCCGACATGCGCAGCAGTGACGAAGCCGTGGCTTACGCCAAAGAGCTGCACAAAATCGTAACTTGGATTGGCATTTGCGACGGCAATATGCAAGAAGGTTCTTTCCGATGCGATGCGAATGTGTCGGTTCGCAAACCTGGCGCAGAGCTCGGTACTCGCCGCGAGATCAAGAACCTCAACAGCTTCAAGTTCATGCAACAAGCCATCGACTACGAAGTGCGTTGGCAAATCGAACAAATCGAAGATGGCCATGCGATTCAACAAGCCACTGTCTTGTTTAACCCAGACACCGGCGAAACACGCGCCATGCGTACGAAAGAAGACGCGGCCGACTACCGTTACTTCCCCGACCCAGATTTGCCGCCCCTTTGTGTAGCGCGTGATTGGGTAGAGCGCGTGCGTAGCGAAATGGCGGAATTACCGCGCGTGATGGCCGAACGATTTGTAACGCATTACAAATTGCCTGAATACGATGCCACTACATTGACGCAAAGCAGAGTGATGGCCGCTTACTTTGAAACTGCGGCACAAGTTTGTGAGCAAGCCAAACTTGCCAGCAACTGGGTGATGGGCGAGGTTTCACGTCGATTGAATACTGGCGATATGGGTTTTGACAATATTCCTATCTCAGCTACACAACTCGGTGCGTTGATCGTGCGCATCCATGACAACACCATCAGCAACAACGCAGCCAAGGATGTGTTTGATGCTTTGTGGAATGACGCCGCTACTTTTTCAACTGATAAGGCAACGGCCTTGCAACAAATTGATGCAGTGATAGATGCCAAAGGCCTTAAACAAATGAACGACAGCGGCGCACTCGAAGCCATCATCGACGCAGTATTGGCCGCCAACCCCGACAACGTGGAGCAATTCCGTGCCGGCAAAGAGAAGGCCTTCAATGCTTTGGTGGGGCAAGCGATGAAAGCCAGTAAAGGCAAGGCCAATCCGGCGCAGGTCAATGAGATGCTGAAAAAGAAACTTTCCTAATTTGCGCTTCATTTTTGAAGCGTAAATCCTGTTTTTACGCTTCAAATCCCCAAAACCATGTCTCAAACCCCTCTTTTACTAGTCCCCGGCCTCATGTGCGACCACGCCTCGTGGGCGCCGATGTTGCCTTATTTGGATGCCCACATTGCGCACACCACGATAGACCACGGCGATGCAGATTCGCTGGTAGTTATGGCGAAACGCATCTTAGAAAGCGCCCCTGCCGTGTTTGATTTGGCAGGGCACTCCATGGGTGGGCGCGTAGCACTCGAGGTCTTGCGTTTAGCGCCACAGCGTGTGCGTCGTTTGGCTTTGTTAGGTACAGGCTACCGCGCCAAAGAAAGTGGCGAAGCTGGTGCAGAAGAATTGCGCAAGCGCCAAGTTTTGCTAGACATTGCACATAACCAAGGAGTTCGCGCGATGGCCGTGGAATGGGTAAAGCCCATGGTGGCGCCTTCGCGCTTGGCTGACACTGATTTTGTAGAACAAATACTTGCGATGATTTGTCGTAAATCAGAGGATATTTTTAAACGCCAAATCAAAGCGCTTATAGAGCGCCCTGACGCCAGTGATGTTCTGTCTCACATCCAAATACCAACCCTTGTGATGGCTGGCGCTTTTGATGGTTGGGCTACACCCGCGCAACATCAAGAGATTGCTAAGCTTATCCCTGCAAAACCTGACGTTGCAGTTATCGGCCCATCAGGCCACATGATGATGATGGAAGAGCCACAGTTAGTAGCACACCACTTCAATCAGTGGTTGACTTGATTTTTTACCCCATAGCGTTCGCGGTAGGCTTGCACACTTGGTAAATGCGTCGCTAACTCGCCCGAACCATCTTGGTTCTCTAGGTAGGCCAGCAGATCATCTAGCGTCGCAATCGCACATACTTGCAAACCTACTTGCTCACGCACATATTGCACGGCGCTGTAAGGCACGTCTTGGGTTGTGCCGTCGGATTTGACTTCGGTGGCCATTTCTTGTCGATCTAAAGCGATCGCCACTGCATGCGGTGTGGCACCTGCAGCTCTGATCAAAGCAATTGATTCACGCGCCGCTGTACCAGCACTCATAACGTCATCAATGATCAGCACGTTTCCTTTGAGAGGTGCGCCAACCAACGAGCCGCCCTCGCCATGGTCTTTGACTTCTTTTCGGTTGTAGGCAAACGGCACATTGCGGCCCAAGCGTGCCAATTCGATAGACACCGCGGCACCCAAAGGAATACCTTTGTAAGCGGGGCCAAAAATCATGTCGAACGCAACACCACTGCCAACCAAGCGCTGCGCATAAAAGCTTGCTAAGCGGCCTAGTTTGGCGCCATCGTCAAACAAACCTGCGTTAAAAAAATAAGGCGATATGCGCCCCGCCTTGGTTTTGAATTCTCCAAACTTGAGCACGCCACAATCCAGCGAGAATTGCACAAACTCTTGCGCCAACGCGTCGTTGGTAGCAGCACTTGATGTCATCGGGGAAATCCTTGTTCAAACTCACCAGCCTCAACCTCAACGGAATTCGATCGGCCGCCAAGAAAGGCGTAGAAGCTTGGCTCGAAAAAGCCAAACCTGATTGTATTTGTGTACAAGAACTCAAAGCACAAGCTGCTGATGTTGAAGGCAACTTTGACACACTGGCAGGCTTGAATGGCCATTTTCATTACGCTGAGAAAAAAGGCTACTCTGGCGTGGGCGTCTTCACAAAACATACGCCCAGTGATGTCATTGTCGGGTTCGATGGCGGAGAATTTGATGCAGAAGGCCGTTATGTCGAATTGCGCTTTGACACACCTAAGCAAAAACTCTCCATCATCAGTAGCTATTTTCCAAGTGGCTCTTCTGGTCCTGAAAGACAAGATGCTAAATTTCGTTTTCTCGCTGCGATGTACCCACATTTGGTTGCCCTACAAAAAAACCGTAACTTTGTTCTGTGCGGCGATATCAATATCGCGCATAAAGAGGCTGATTTAAAGAACTGGCGCGGCAATCAAAAAAATTCTGGTTTCCTGCCAGAAGAACGCGCTTGGATGACACAACTCACGACCGAAGCCGGGTTGGTTGATGTCTATCGCCAACTCCAACCGACCACCACCGATGCGTGCTACACATGGTGGAGTAACAGAGGGCAAGCCTATGCCAACAACGTAGGGTGGCGTTTGGATTACCACCTGGCCACACCGGCTATTGCAGTTACGGCAAAAACCGAGCACATCTACAAAGAAGAGAAATTCTCTGACCATGCGCCTATCACTATCCAATACGACGGTCTGATTTAAATCGTTATTTAAGAAGGCAGTATGTCAAACACCCCCATTCCCATCGCCGTCATCGGCGCTGGGCC
>Ga0209188_1001044_pt1 | contig 23783 bp, 26 predicted proteins | sample C_130625_EF_Meta_FD_187307 | JGI IMG/M metagenome (GOLD analysis project Ga0209188, IMG submission 187307) | Freshwater microbial communities from Lake Croche, Canada to study carbon cycling - C_130625_EF_MetaG (SPAdes) (version 2) | ecosystem: Environmental > Aquatic > Freshwater > Lake... | reverse complement strand
AGTGAAATGCCCTATGCTCGCAATCTTCTTTGTTTTTATTTAAGTTGATTTTTCCAGCAAATTTAATATTTTCTAGTAGTAATTTTTCTGGTATATAATCCAATCTGAATCTTCCATCATACAAACAATTAATAAATTTTTCGGTTCTATAAATAGCAATACCATTAAACGCGGACAAGCATGGAATTAACTGGTTTTTTGGTGTTTTTTTAATTAATTTACCTATTAGGGCTTGTCCTAATGAAGGGTCATTGAAATTATGACAACTAGCAACATATGGTCTTTTTGAAAGAGCCCAACTATCATAATAACCAGCAGGATGAGCAAAAGATAATGAGTCCCAATCATTTCTGTTTAAACATACGCGTAACAAATTTAGGTTCAAATTGTAACTACATCTATCATCACAATCCATTACAATGAAATATTCGTAATCGCTATAATTACATTTAATGGTATTAATACAAAAATTTCTACCTAATGCTAAACGATGTGTTCTATATTCTAATAAAGGCGATTTATTTACATATAACTTAATGTTTGGATTTATTTTTTGGCGTTCTTTTATAATATGTAACGTATTGTCATTTGATTCATCGTAGTATAATATTATGACATATTCCTCAAATAACGCACCTATTTTATCCATATTATCAAAAATTTTATTTAAATAAGGACCACAATTTCTAACAGTTCCACATATACAACACTTCATTTAATAAATATAGTTATAAATATTTAAATAAAACTGGTATATTAAATAAATGAAGTATTATATTGACTTAGACAATACATTATGTTTTACTAAAAATAGTGATTACATAAATTCTATACCTATTTTAGAGAGAATTAGATATGTTAATGAACTGAAAAATCAAGGTCATGAAATCACTATTTGGACAGCAAGAGGTTCTAGGTCAGGAAAAGATTATCGCGAAATCACATTGAATCAACTAAAAGAATGGAATGTATCTTATGACAAACTATTGATGGGAAAACCAGATTATGATGTTTATATAGACGATAAATCATTTAATGTAGATACACAATGGCCTGTACCACAACAAGATTCTAAGTCTAAGAAACTTCCTGTTGAAATAGTTCCTAAGGGTTGGGGAAAGGAAGTTATTTTCGTAAATAATGATGAATATTGTGGAAAACTATTATGTTTTGAAAAAGATAAAAAATTCTCTATGCATTATCATATAAAGAAAAAGGAAACCTGGTATGTATCTAAAGGTAGCTTTATTTTGATATGGGTAGAAACAGATACAGGCACTACTCATACTGAATATTTAAAGGTTGGAGATGTAATTACGAATGAAAGAGGTGAGCCACATCAATTAATCGCTTTAGAAGATGCTGAAGTGTTTGAAGTTTCAACGAAACATTATGATGATGATAGTTTCAGAATGTGGAAAGGGAATTAAGTTTAACACAAATAGTGTCTTGAAATATCATGCGCTTTTACTTGGCTAGCGACTAAATCATTTGTTTTTACACCTTTGGACATTTAAAACGCCATTTTTAATGTCCAAAGTTAAAACTTATACATAGCAATAATTTAAACCACAAGTTCTCTCTTCTTTTGTAAGTAATCCAAATAAAATATTAAATCTTTTTTCAATTGAAAAATTTTTAATGTTATTATAAGTATATTGTTTTAAATTAATTATAAAATGTCTATTTAAAATATTATTAAACATTTTTTTAAAGGAAAAATATGCTAATATTTCTAACTTTATAGTTGTGCTGTATTTGTCGTGCATTATTTTTGATTTTATTGTATAATAATTTATTATATCTTCTAATAATAAATTAGATTGAATATTATACGTATATGGAATAATATTGTTGATAATAATATCATATGGTATGGTTTCCATTTTATATATGAATGTAATTTTAATCTTTATATAATTTTATATTATAAATCTATATTTTAAATGTCCAAAGGTGTAAATATTTTTCATAATCTAACATAATTTTATATCTTTCATTAACACATTTTGGATGTACTGGAGAATATGTAAATCTAAAATCCATTTTTTTAATTATTTTGGTTCATTAAAAAAGGGGGGGAAATTTAAATCATAGTCTTTACAATTTATGTTATTTGGGAAATCCAGTTCTGGAGATGGTAATGGTTGAATATTTAAAATAGGTTCATTTTCTAATAAATCTTTTCTAATATAGGTAACTTCTACTGTGTCAGGTATATTGTTTGTTAGAGTTCCATGATTATTACCATGTATGTGTATAGCGTAGTGTGTATCTGCTAACTTGCGAAAACACTCTATTTTAGAATCTAATTTTACACCCCAACTATCATCATTTATTCCATGAAATTCAATAACAATTTGTTTAAATTTAGTTTGTTGTTCTCTTGATAACGAAAGTAACCAATTATATTCATCGCTTTCTATATCCATCTTTAAAAAAATATTATTGTAGTTATCAGTAAACCAACTTAAATTAGCATTTTTATTATCCTTGTAAGGCGAAATATTTCTTTTATAAAATATAATATTATTAGTATAGTTGTAAGGATAATCATTTATAGTGCCATCAAACGCAGCACTATTTGTTTTATCCATATTATACATATTGATAAAATCTCGTGAAAAGGATTCTTCATTTGATACACCAGCTGATATATAAAAATCGTAGTTTCCTTCTAATAGTCCTATAACATACCCGCCATCTTCATTAATACCCAAACGCAATTTTTTGGCATAATTATATATTGATAAATAATTTGTCATTTAATATAAAATAATATAATATTATTCAAAAAATAATTAATTTATGTATTATAATATAATACTATTCTATAATGAATTATAAAAATTTAGAAAAAAAGTTTTTAGACTTTTGGAGAAGTTATGGAAAGGATACTCTGTTAGGATACAAAAAGTCGGGACAGTTATTTTTTGAGCTTGCTGGTGTAGCACATTTAGAAGGTAACACAGCTGAAATTGGCGTATTTAAAGGGTATACTTCAAAATTGATTCATACATTAACGCCTAATAAAACCCATTATTGCTATGATACCTTTTCTGGAATACAAGGCGCTACAGAAGCAAATGACCTTCATAAAAACGGTGAATTTTACTGTTCACTTAATGATGTTAAAAACACAATTAGTATGGACAACGTAATTTATAAAGTAGGCTATTTTCCAGATAGTTTTGATGAGAATAATGAAAAATTATGCTTTGTTCATAGCGACACAGATACATATGAAGGAACTAAAAATACAATACTATATTTAAAAGATAAAATTGTTTCTGGAGGTAAAATAATGTTTGACGATTATTGTTGGGAATATTGTCCAGGTGTAGAAAAGGCATTAACAGAGTTTCGTTTAAATGACACTGAGTTTATACACAAACCTATGCCAAAATATAATCAGTATGTGTTGATTAAAAAATAAAAATATGTATTAATAATAAATGAATATAATTGTAATTGGGGATATAATGCTTGATATTAATAATACAGCAGAAGTAACACGGCGAGCACCCGAAGCTGATATACCTATTTATAACATTTTAGATACCAGTTACATTTTAGGTGGAGCAGCAAATGTTGCGCAAAATTTAAAAAATCTGGGAACAAATGTTGAAATAATAAGTGTAGGGTGTGATGATTCATATGAGACAAAAATAAAGGATTTATTTAATTTTAAACAGATAAAATGTAAGTTATTTTGTGATAAAGAGAGAAAAACAACACAAAAACACAGAATCTTTTTAAATGATACATTACATGTTAGGTATGACATAGAAACAACACATGAAATATCAGATGATATTGAAGATGACATTATTGATTATGTTACAAAAAAAGAAAATATTGATGCTATTATAATATCTGATTATGATAAAGGAGTTATTACTGAATATTTATCTCAAACAATCATTTCATTTGCTAATAAAAAGAATATACCAACATTTGTCGACCCAAAAATAAAAAATTACATGAAATATAAAGATTGTTTTTTATTTAAACCTAATCAAAATGAATCTGAAATTATAACTGGTGAAAAAAGTGATGATAAAATATTAAATTTTATTAAAAAAGAACTAAATTGTAAAAATATTTTGATAACAAAAGGTAAAGAAGGTATGATTTTAAATAATATTCATAATAAAATAACACATGATAATATTATTAATTTAGTTGATGTGACAGGCGCAGGCGATGTTGTTCTTTCAGTGTTAGTGTATGTTTATTTAAAAACTATCGATATTCTAGAGGCCTCCAAAGTTGCGAATTATATAGCGGGAAAAAGTGTAAATGTACTAGGTAACTATATTGTTTCATTAAAAGACATAGATGATTATAGTGAATTACACAAATTAAGTCATGAAAATAAAATTATACATGATACTGAGATTGATAAAATAATTGAAATGTCAAAATATAAAAATATTGTTTTTACTAATGGTTGTTTCGATATACTACATTCCGCACATATCCAATTATTAAAATTCGCAAAACTACAAGGAAATAAACTGGTTGTTGGTTTAAATTCTGATGAATCTATTAAACGATTGAAAGGTGAAACACGACCAATAAATGATATTCATGAACGTTCTACCATACTATCCCTATTTGATTTTATCGACTATATTATTGTATTTAACGATGATACTCCTTTAAATGTCATTAAAATGTTAAAACCAAGTATAATTGTTAAAGGTTCTGATTATAATAAAGAACATGTTATTGGTAAAGAACTTGTAGAAGATGTTGTTTTATTTAACTTCGTTCAAAATAAAAGTTCAACAAATATTATTAGCAAAATTAAAAATAACTAATATTATATAAATGAAAGGCAATAAAGAAATATTAATACCATATCTTTTTTCAAAAAATAAGGTATATTATTTACATAATGAGTATCACCTAGGAGATAACGTATTCAATTTCATATTATTTTATAATTTGAAAGATTACATAGAGGCAAATAACATTAAAATTTTTTATTACGCTAATAGATGTTATTTACCTCAACTGAAAGAATTTTTATGTAGTCCAAATATATATTTAGCTTCTATTGAATACAAACCATCTACTTCTATTCAGTTATGGATAAACAATCCATTATTCATGTATAGACACGATAAACAAAATATGCCTGTATGTTTTAACAAATTTTATTTAAAATTTTTTAATAATGTCTTGAATATGTTACACATAAATTATTCGCTTTCAAAATTTTGCTATAGCGATTTAAATTTATTAGCTGATTATGATAACCTAGAAGAAAAATACAAATCTATAGATATTTTATTTTTAAATTCACAACCTTTATCAAATCAGTATAATTATAACAAAATAGAATGGGATAATTATATAAGATTATTAAATAATCTTAATAAATACAAGATAGTTACAACTACAAAAGTATCTAATGAAATAAATTGTACATTAGATGACAATTTAACTGTCAAAAAAATAGCAAGTGTATCATTAAAAGCATCAATCATTATAGCTGTTAATTCAGGAGTTGTGCCAGGATTATTAAATATAAATACTTTACAAAATGTGAAACGTTTTTACACATTTGACCGCAATTGTTACTATTCTTATCCACATTTTGTTTCAAAAAATAATATTAATGATATTTCTTTTGATGAGTTAGCTAGTTTATTAAACAAATAAAACTTCAGGACTTATCATTATTTTAGCACCTGAATTTTGATTTGCTTGTATATGAAATGCTCTGTGTTCACAATCTTCGTATCTCCCATCCACTGTAGGATATTTTTTATATACTAGATTTGACCGTGTTATTGCCATATGTGCTTGCATATTTTTAGATGGAATCAAATCCTTTCTAATTCTACCATCATAATATGTATTTAAAAACTTATTTGTTCTATAAATAGAAAACCCGTTAAACGAGGAAATACACGGTAATAAACCGCCAGGTGGTAACTTGTTTAAAAGAGCAGTAACATATTCTTTGATAATGTTATGTTGTTTATAATTATTATTAAAGTGGTTGTAACTAAAACAATAGGGATAAATTGATAACCCCCAAATATCGTAGTATTTTGGAGTTGTATTAAAAGATAAACCATCCCAATCTTCTCTCTTTAAATATTTTCGAAGAGTTTCTATATTTACTTCTTTACAATTTACATCGTCGCAATCCATCATTATAAAAAATGGAAACTGAGGCAGATTTTCTCTAACAAAGTTTAAACAGAAATTACGAGCAATCGCTATATTATGTGTCCTGAATGGTGACATAATATTTTTATTTATAAAAAAACGCATTTTGGGGTTTTTCGTCTGATATTCTTTTAATATCTGTAAAGTGTTGTCATTTGATTTATCATAATATATAATTATGGTATAATCATCAAATAATGACCCTAATTTTGCCATATTTTCCAAAATTTTATTAAGATAAGGACCGCAATTTTTCACTGGACCACATATACAACAATTCATTTATATATATTTTATTTATTTTTAATATAGAATTGAATAAAATTGAATAAAAATGAATAATAATGTAAGTTACTCATACTATTTAATCCAAAATAATGTTCACAGTTGTTTCAACTAGATTTAATAATGATACTTGGTCTGAAAATCAAGAAAATAGAAGAAAAAGAAATGTTCAGTGTCTTTATGGGTCTCCTCAAGAAATGTCTCCAAAAATTGATTATAACTCAACCGTATTTGTAGTTGAAATGAACAACTCCATAAATGAAATAACAGGCATAGGGTTAATAAAAAATACACCTCGACTACAAAAATATTACAATATACATTCAGATGGTAATTTTAATAGATATGCTTATTTTGGTAAGTATCACATACCACGTAATTTGTTAATGGAATACAATGAGCCTTTAGTGTTTGCTTTAGACCACATTTTATTTAAAGAAAAGACACATTTAAAAAGAGGCGCTGGATTCACAACAATACCAGAAAAGTTAATGAATCACAAAGTATGCCAAGGCATTAATATTAAAAAGGATATAAAAGATGTATTCCTTTCTCATTTCTTAACACAACCAGAAGCACGTCAAATTGATACAAATATCACAGAAATTACCGCTTAAATTAAAGCACTGAAAAAATGACACTACCTCAATAATAATTAAAAACATTTTTTTTATTTAAAACAATATCTCTATTAATGTTATGAAATCATTTGATACAAATGTTGCTAATTATACACTATCTGAATTAATGGCTATTATTGGTGTTGAGGAAATTGAACCTCATGAAATTGTAGAAAGAACCAATTCTTTATATAATAGATTTAAAACTAAAAACCCACAAATGGCTACTTTTTTTAAAGAAATTCAGAGCCAACTTTTAGAGTATTATCAAGGGTTAGAAGAAAATGAACCTGATGATTCGTCTGAAAAAATTGTGGTTGAAGGGTTTGGTAGTATGTCTGGAGAAGCTATTTATCCTGCTGGCGATAAACAGATATCTGATTGGTATGAAAATGAAAATCTTACACAAAAAGACCAAAATCAAGTTGATAAAATAACTAACAGGCAACAAAAAATTGGTGTTTTTGGAAATGACCATGTTCCAATGAACAGAGAACAAATTGCTACTACTGATACATTTCAATTACCCGTTAAACAAGATTCATTAAATCCAAATTTAAAAAACACTATTTCTCGTTTTGTTAATTTAGATAGTCAATTTAGACAATACACAAATGGTGCTGACTCATATTCTACCAGTTATACATTAGACTTATCTGATACATTAAAGGATACGCTTAGTATGCGTGTTTATTCTTATCAAATACCATTCAGTTGGTACACAATTGATTCAGCATATGGAAATACATGTTTTTGGATTATTGATACTATCAATAATGTTGCCATTTCTATTCCTCCTGGTAATTATTCTCAAACAGGTTTTGTATCTGCTTTAGTAAATGCTTTTACAACGGCTGGTTTTTCTAATTATCCTACCATAGATGGAAATATAGGTCCTGTTTATTACAATGCGAATAATGGAACAATTCAACTTCTTTTGAATGGTGCTCAATACAGCAATAATGGTGTTACATTTACAGTTTCTTCTACAACAGTCATCATGTTTTATGATTTTACAGGGATGCTTCAATGTAATAATAATTGTTCAAGTAAAACGAATAATTATTTTAACAACACCTTAGGATGGTTGATGGGGTATAGACTACCAAATATTACGGTTGACCCTAGTGGTAATCAAGCGCCTGCTATTTTAGACTTAAATGGTCCGAAATATTTAATGCTTGTTATTGATGATTACAATCAAAATCATGTTAACAATAGTCTTGTTTCTATTTCTCAGTTTTCAAATACATTAAAAGTCCCAAGCTATTATTCTCCTGATTTACCTTATATTTGTACAGCGCCTTCACAACAAACGAATAATTTATCAGAGTTAATAGCTGGTGTTACGGAAGATTCTATTTTTGATACGCAAAGCGACAACCCACTTAATGGTCTTCTGATTGCTGGTAAATATCAACATGACTATACTCAAACACAACTATTATTACCAAGTGCTCCTAGAACTTTAACACGAGCACAAATTTATACTATCAATCAAATTAATATTAATAGAAATAATAATACGAATTATTTGGCAAAAGCGCCAACCACGTCTGATATTTTGGCAATTTTACCTATTAAAACATCTATTGGTGTGCCTACAGGTTCATTATTAGTTGATTTCAGTGGCTCATTACAAGATAACATTCGAACTTATTTTGGTCCAGTAAATATTGATAGAATGGCTGTTAAATTATTAGACGATAAAGGTAATATTCTTAACTTAAATGGTAATGATTGGTGTGTAACATTGGTATGTGATTGTTTATACCAATATTAAAATATATATTTATAATATGTTGAATATATTGTTTGAAAAAATAGGGGAATTTGGTCCTATAATACTTTTAATATATTCTTCTTATCTTTTATGGAATAAAGCCAATTTATATTTTTATTATAACATTGGTATATTTTTAAACGCAATTTTGAATCTGGTGCTGAAAGGTATAATACAACAAGCCAGACCATGTGAAGATATCAAACTATTTAATTTAGCTTTAAAAAATGGAAGACGTTTTGTATTTAAAGATGGCGTTCCACATGACATTTTTGGCATGCCTTCTGGTCACGCAGAAGCATGTCTTTTTTCTACCATTTATGTATATCTTTCACTTAAAAATAAAAATATATTATATATATATTTAATTTTATCCTTGATAACAATGGTTCAACGTGTTGCATATAATCAACATACCGTATTACAAGTAGTGGTTGGAGCCGTTGTTGGGTTGTTATTTGGGTATTTTGTTTTTTATCTTTCACAGCAAAAGTTAAAAGGAATAATTAGAACAAAGCCAGATGATCTTGCGCCATTTTAATTTCATCATCCCTATTGAAAATATATTTAATTTCATCGAAAATATCTGTGTGTGTATAATTTTGATATATTTTACAATTATCACTTTCATAAAGTATTTTTTGATTACCATTATTTTCAAATATACCAATTATGTAAATATTTTTTTTATCGTTAAAAGATTTGGAAAAATGTATTACATCATCAAATGTATTTGTATAACAATTATAATAAACAAAAACAACATTTTCATCATTATCAATTAAATTTAATAATCTGTTAGCACGCCTTTTAAATGCTTCATAATGGGAAGCATTTTTTAATAAGTTATGATGATTAAATAAATTACCATTACTAACTTGATAATCACTATTATAATTATCATTAATATGATGTTTTAGTAATATATCTGTATCTAGGTATTTACAATAAAAATTATGCCTAGTTGAATATTTACAATTTCCTCTGCTATAATATTTTTTATCTAAAAATATTTTAAATTTATCTTTTATACAATGATGAACAATTTCTAAACTTGAAAATATATAATCAAATGGATATGCGTTTTGTCTCAAATTATTTGCTATCAATATTTCTGCCGTTTTACAATACGGCCCTATGCTAACAAATTCCATATTATAATAACTTACAACAAATAAAATAACTAAAATATTTTTATCATGAATCTATATCTAAAATTTTTTCGTGATTTTTAAATACCTTACAAATTATGCTTTTATCTAATAAATAAATTATTTAATTATTATATATTTATGTCATACACTAATATTAAAATTATTAAAGATAGTCAAAATATTATTTCAAATAAGCTGACATGTACGCAATATAGGAATTTTACACCTAGCTTCACACCTATTATAAATAGTTTATCTGTTACATCATCCAATTCTGGAGATTATTCTTTAGTGAATATCATAGGATTAAATTTTCTTCCAAATGGCACAACATATATTAATTTTGGAGACAATTATACGAATATACCAGTAACATATTACAGTTCATTTAATATTTCATTTATTGTGCCACCAGATGCTCCCGCTGGCGTTTATAATGTAGTGGCTGTTAATATTTATAATGGTAATTTTGGACCTCCTGTAAAATATCCATATCCTGCTAATTTAAATTATTCTAATCCAACTACATACATATTGTCATAATAATAATATAAAAATAAGGTTATATTTTATAAATTATGAGTAATTTTTATTTATATGTATTTATACTATTTTGCTTTATAATAGCAGTTTCATATTTTAACACCTATATGAGTAGTTATAGTTATCTAGAACAGACTAATACCAAAAAAGAACCTGTTACAGTGAATGAAAATAAAATTGAGAGTAAATCTTAAAAATATATAATATAATAAATAAACATGAATACTATACAATCTAAGGGTCTTAAACGCAATACAATCGACAAATTTTATACTTGTAATTTATATGTGACATCGTGTATTAAAAATATCCAAACAACATTGTCAATCAGTGAAAACGATACAATTATTGAACCTAGTGCTGGAAATGGTTCTTTTATTAAATGTATTAAAGAAATTACACAAAACTATAAATTTTATGATTTAGAGCCTGAAAATGAAGCGATTGAAAAACAAGATTATCTTTTACTAGATATATCACCATTTGTTGATAAAAAGGTTCATATAATAGGCAATCCTCCTTTCGGTAGACAATCTTCATTAGCTATTAAATTTATTAAAAAATCATGTGAATTTTGTAGCAGTATTTCTTTTATATTACCAAAAAGTTTTAAAAAAGAAAGTATGAAGTCTAAATTTCCAGCGAATTTTCATTTAGTATTTGAAGAAGATGTTCCTGATAAATCATTTTTGGTAAATGGTCAAGAATATGATGTTCCTTGTGTATTTCAAATTTGGACAAAACTACTCGAAGAAAGAAAAAAAATAGAAAAAAAGGTTTCAAATGGGTTTGTATTTGTGAAAAAAAATGAAAACCCCGATATTTCATTTAGAAGAGTTGGTGTTTATGCTGGAAAAATTGATACTGATATTGATAAGAGTGAACAGTCCCATTATTTTATTAAATTTACAAATAATAATACACTTTGTGAAAATATAGACAAACTAAAAGAAATAAAATTTCAAACCAATAATACTGTTGGACCTAAGTCAATTTCAAAGCAAGAATTAATTAAAGAATTCAATCATGTTATTTAATTTAATTTCACCTTTTGGATATTGTAAAATTAGGTCACTGCCCTTTACAAATTTTATTTTTATTTCTGGAAAATTTACATTACTAACGATTATGTAAATCAACTTACTGGCTTTTTCTTCGAAAATTGCTTGATTGAAGGTTCTGCCTTCTCCAATCATGTTAGATGGGTAAAATTTACATCCATTTGAAGTAAATGTTTTTTCATCATATAAAATTTTCAAATTATTTATATCTTCAAAGTCATACTTTTTACACCCTTTAATATGTTTTAAAGGATAATGACTTGCTAACCATGGTTCTATAAAATGAGAAAATGCTCGTCCATCTTTAAAAATTTCAATTATTGTTTCTTTAGATAAATTACCAAAACTGAATTCTTCTATCGTGTGCGTAAAAGTTTTATTAAGTTCAATACTAGATTGTATTTGTATTTGTGGTTGAGATTCCATATCGACTAAATATTTTAAGTAATTATATTTAAATTATTTAATATGTATTCAATTTTATTATTTTATACGGTAATAAATTAATAACTGATAGCTTTTCGTAAAATTCCATTCTAATGGTGTCCCATCATAATCATCTGTACCCTCAAATTGCCAGTTAAAGTTGCTATTCATTTTTTGTTTCCATTCTAAAGGAACTATACGGTGAAAGCTCATGCCATCATAACCCATTTCTTTACCTTCACATGTTACTGTGCTACAAAAATGTTGCCCTGTTGTGTCTCTCACTACCGCACTATCAATTTGATATTTACCTTCATTTACTGTAAAGGATGTTGGTTTTTTGTTAAATTCTGAAGCATTTTCTTCATACACTTCAAGAACAATTATATGAGGCAAATGAATCATTTTTTGAACAGACTCAACAACCCTATCTTTCCATTTATTATTTGCTCCTCTAATAAATAACAGCAAAATTGAGTTATCGTTTAAATAGTTTATAATACTAATGTAATATAATAAAGGATTACCTGCTTCATCTACATCTACAAGATAAGGATATTTTTGCTTATAAGACTCTGGTATGCTTTTGTATAATTGATGTATTATGCTATTTGTATCTAATCTATAAGCAAAACTGTTACCTGTCAAACAGGCATCTATGCCAAAATTTAATAGAGCAAACGCATCACGAATCTTTTCAGGAATAATATTTCCATTTTTCTGTTTTCCTTCAATCATTAATTGCCTCAAAAAATGGAAAAATTTACGCCCTTTGTCACTAACAAAAAAAGTGACAAACATAGCATTGAACCAGCAATTTGATTGTGACTGGATTGGAGGAATGATTTTTGTAGGGTCTATGTGTTTGTCTGCTGACAAATTACGTAAGAGATATTTTTTTGCTTCAGGAGTGTTATAAGTAAAACATGTTTTACCATAAAAATTACCAGGTATTCCTATTTTAAGTGGTTCTTTAAGTTTAAATGCTTCTTCAATATTACAATCAGACAAATCTTGCCTTGGAATGGATTTTAATGTTACTAGTTGTTTATTAATTGTCGGAGAGTAAGAACCTTTTACTCTTCTGTCAAACAAATTAACTGACAATTGATTAGCTATTTTATTACTAACTTTGCGTATTTCTAATGGGGTAGAAGAAGGAATTACACGATGTTTGTGTTTAACCGTTTTATTATGGTTTTTATGTTTTTTATGTTTTTGATTCCTTGATTTCTTCATATAAATAAATAATATTTTTATTTAATATAAATGGGAGCAGGTATATTGCCAACAACTATTCATAACAATAAACTTTACTTTTTGTTTGGTAAAGAGAATAAATACGAAGATTCGGCTCCTGGTTTTTCAGATTTTGGAGGTGGAACTGATAATAGTGAATCTTTTTTTGAAACAGCTATAAGAGAAGCAGGCGAAGAATTGACAGGATTTTTAGGTAATGATAATGATGTTAGAAAATTATTGAAAAAATATGGAACATACAACATAGACCATAAATCAGACGGACATGAAACATACCGTATGCATATATTTCCATTTAAATATGACCCATTGTTACCTTTTTACTACAACAATAATCAACGATTTATACAAAAACGTTTAGACCCTAACGTGATTAAAAAAACTAAAATATTTGAAAAGGCCGAGATTCGTTGGGTATGTGTTGATGATATTATTAAAATGAGACCTCAATTTCGCTCTTATTTTCAAAATATGGTTAATATGATTTATTCACAAAAGCAAACTATTAGACACTTTGTAGAAAAAAGCCTGAAAAAGGGTAATAAAAAAACAGCAAAACGCAATATGAAGCAACATAAGACAAGAAAAAATTTTTAGTATGATATAAATGAATATAATTATTTATAACTTAAATATCACCAACAATGCTACTATATTTATTCGTTTGTTTTTCGCAATTGCTATTAACAAATAAAGATTCTCTATATTTTTCAACAGCAGCTTCTAACATGTCACATCTCAAAAGTAGTTTTTTATTTTCTTCAACTAAAATATTATTAATCTCTAATACACTGGGCGATGTTCTTTTATTATTGTTATAATAAATATTCGCTTCATTTTCATTTTTGTAGTTTCTTAGAATTTCAATTTCTTTTTCGAGTTCGTGGTTTTTTCTTTCTAGTTCTAGGTTTTTGTCTTCCAATTTTGCCTTTATTTGTTTTAATTTTGTAAAGGAATTATCTATTAAATTAAACATTTCGTGGCTACATCTTAATGATACTATCAAAACGAGTATTGATGATATCATGAAAATTGCCTGTGTAAAATTATCATAAATTAATGACATCATGTTTCTGGTAAGGTTAATATGGTTTTTAACTTGTAAAACACAACAGTTTCAATTTTTTTATAAATTAATCCCATCTGTCACTATCGCAGTAATCTCTACAGTCCCTTCTTTCTTCTTCTATTTCTTCTCGTCTATATTCATTAAGTGAATTAATTTCTTTATTTGTTTCGTCGAAAATATATTTATATGTAAGTTTAATTTTTTCTAACATTTGAAGTGTTTTTTCGTCACATGGTTCTTTCTCATTTACTATTAAATATAAATTATAGCTCATGTCGTTGCTATCATACCTATAGTTGTCTTCATTTTTTTTACATACGTAAATTTGATTTACAACTAAAATTAACAAAATATTATTAAATGTAAATGTAAATTTTACATTAATATTTTCATCTTCATCATCTCGTTCCACATAATTGCCTATTGTATCATCTTCTAGAGATTCATTCAGTTCTAGTAAATAACTTGCGTATTCATAAAAGTTTGTATGTAAAATACCAGGGTCGCAATCATAAGAGCTCATAAAATAAAACTCACATGTGTCTAATAAAGTTGATTCATTCATTCTGCAATCTCTTGCTACAGTAGTGGTCATTTTATACATATTTATATGTTTATTATGTATAAAATAGTATTCAATTTTATTTAAAATAATATATATACCCAAAGTAACTTAAAGAACGAAGGGTCGGGAAGGAATATTTTTTTCCCAAAAGTATTTCAGGTTTTGGATTTTGGACATTTATAAATGTCCATTTTCAGAAAGTCCTTATATTTTGGGGGTAAAAGGGAAGCCGCCACTGCATAATTGAAAATTACCGTCTTGTTACTGAAATTATTTTTTTAAGTTTGTTACCATATTTTTTTTATTATTTTTTGCGGAAAAGTATTTAGGCATAATTTATATTGCTATTATATCAATGATTGTCAATGAAATTATGCCTAAATTATGCTCACCATTTTATTGTGAAAAATGTGACTATAGAACGTCTAAAAAGAGTAGCTATACTAACCATACATTAAGTGCTAAACACCAAAAATCAATGATTAGCAATGAAATTATGCCTAAATTATGCTCAAGGGTATTCCAATGTGAAAAATGTGACAAAGAATACAAAGATTACTCTGGTTTATGGAGACATAACAAAAAATGTAAAGATAGTAATATTCAACCCAAATCAAAAGATTCTGATTCTAATAATTTTGTATTTGACAAAGAATTTGTAATGATGATTCTGAAACAAAATCAAGAAATTGTTAAACAGAATAGCGAATTACAAAACCAAATAATGGAAGTTGTTAAAAATGGAACTCATAATAATAACTCACATAACACTAATTCGCATAATAAATCATTTAATTTACAATTCTTTTTAAATGAAACCTGTAAAGATGCCATGAATATTATGGATTTTGTTGAATCCATTCAGTTACAACTTTCTGATTTAGAAAAGGTAGGAGAAATTGGTTTTGTAGAAGGTATTTCTAATATTATTGTGAAAAACTTAAAAGCACTTGATGTAACTCAAAGACCTGTTCATTGCACTGATAAAAAGAGAGAAGTTCTATATGTAAAGGATGAAGATAAATGGGAGAAGCAAGATGAGGAAAATGTGAAACTTAGAAAGGTAATTAAAAAAGTTACAGATAAAAATATGAGATTAATACCAAAGTATAGAGAGAAATATCCTGATTGTAACAAAAGTATTTCCAGACATTCCGACCAATATAATAAAATTATTGTAGAATCAATGGGTGGCTCTGGTGATAATGACCATGAAAAAGCAAGTAAAATTATTAAAAATATTTCCAAACAGGTGCTTGTAGAAAAGGAACAAGAATCTGATACTATTTAAGTTACTTTAAATATATATACCCAAAGTAACTTAAAGAACGAAGGGTCGGGAAGGAATATTTTTTCCCAAAAGTATTTTAGGTTTTGGATTTTGGACATTTATAAATGTCCATTTTTCAAAAGTGCTTACATTTTGGGGAAAAAAGGAAGCCGCCACTGCATAATTGAAAATTACCGTCTGGGTGCTTTAAAAATATTTTTAAGTTTGTTACGATATTTTTTTTTATTTTTTGCGGAAAAGTATATAGGAACATTTTGGATTGTTATTATATGACAACAAATAACAACGAAATTAAGCCAGAAAATAGCTTCAAATTTTATTGTAAAAATTGTGACTATGGAACGTGTAAAAAAAGCAATTACGACTCGCATTGTTTGTCATTGAAACACCTTAAAACAACGAACAACAACGAAATCAAGCTAAAAACTAGCCCGAAAATATATACGTGCGAAGTTTGTGAAAAAAAATTTAACGATAGAGCAGGATTATGGAGACATAACAAAAAATGTAATACAACTGAAAAAATATTAGAAAATAATATATCTCTGGATGTTATTTTGGAACTTATTAAGGATAACAAAGATTTAAAACAATTGGTTATTGAACAAAGTAAAGCTATTCAACAAATAGCTATTAATGGAACTCATAACACAATAAATTCTAATAATACAAATTCACATAACAAATCATTTAATTTACAATTCTTTCTAAACGAAACTTGTAAAGATGCTATGAATATTATGGATTTTGTTGAATCCATTCAATTACAACTTTCAGATTTGGAAAAGGTTGGCGAACTTGGGTTTGTAGAGGGTATTTCTAATATTATTGTAAAAAACTTAAAAGCATTGGATGTAACTCAACGACCTGTTCATTGCACTGATAAAAAGAGAGAAGTTCTATATGTAAAGGATGAAGATAAATGGGAGAAGCAAGATGAGGAAAATGTGAAACTTAGAAAGGTAATTAAAAAAGTTACAGATAAAAATATGAGATTAATACCAAAGTATAGAGAGAAATATCCTGATTGTAACAAAAGTATTTCCAGATATTCAGACCAATATAATAAAATCATTGTAGAATCAATGGGTGGCTCTGGTGATAATGACCATGAAAAAGCAAGTAAAATTATTAAAAATATTTCCAAACAGGTTATTGTAGAAAAAGAAACCGATTAATAGTATTTTTTTGCCTCTTCCTCTTCAATATGGACTTCTGGAGGTGCAACCCATTCAGAATAAGCCATAGCTTTTGTAGTTGGTCTTTCAAGAGCCAATAATTGTTTTAAAGCTGTCATTCTTCTCTCTAATGGGTTTATCTTAATAGATAATTTGCGTGTCAATTGTTTCCAACGCCATTCAAATTGTAAAGCTGCTTGCCAATCAGGGAATCCAGAAACATGTGCTGCTCTTACCCAAGTTTCACCTTTTGATACTTTAGCTCCTGTAGCATGTGCCCCACCTTTAATTTCCTTGTTATGCTGTCTAAGTCTTCGGTTAAGGTCAACTGTAGCTCCTACGTAAGTTGAACCACTACTAGAAACTAATAAATATACATAAGACATATTATATATGAAAATTATAATAAATCAAGAATTTTTCCTAGTTTTTGTATATTTATTATAATTACTAAAAAAAGGAACTCGTCGTTTTTGGAGGTGGCGATGTAGATGAATCCGACGAATCAGATGTCCCTGATGATGAATCCGCAACAGTAGATGGTGTAGATTTTACATTTGAACCAGAATAAATATTATAAGCTTCAGGAGTTACCATAGAGAACTTACAATCATTTGAAGGAGATGTGTAAGTAAAATTAGGTGTTTGACATATATTACACGCGGAACCGTCAAATGATAATCCTGGAATTGATTCAAAAATAGTATAATCTAAGGTATATGTGCCACGAGAGTTGCCAGAATTCATTCCTACTAAATAAGGATAATTTCCATTGGAAGGAAATGTTACATTTGTTCCGTCTGGATTATTAGATACGGTAGCACCACCATTACTAAGACACTTAATAATTTGATTCTTCGATGGAATTGGTATTCCAACTCCATTACTTGGATTTAATGCTGAAAGTATTGTCGATTGTGGTAATGTATTTGTAGATATCATGTTATAGAATACTCTATTAGGAGCTATCTTTGGCCACATTTTTAATATTCCAGGATTTATTTTATTTGCCTCATTTTTAAGATAAATATCCCAAGGCCATTCACCGTTTTCAATATAATATTTAGCTTCTTCTTCACTAGCAAAATTCATAATACTTTTACCATTAACAACCTGTATACTGCTGATAATAGTTGCTGAAGGGTCATTTGAAAGCATAATTTCATTTGTTTTTTTAATGAAAGCACCTTGTGTGTCTTTAGGCCAAACATTGTCATCTGGCAATGGTGCTAAATAATTATACTTAGGGTCTATTTTGGTGGTTGAAGAGGCAGATGAACTATCATCTGACGGTATTGAACTAAATGAAAATGGTTCAACTGTTTTAGAATAACTAATGAAAAATATGAATAAAATAGCAAATAAAAATATAAAAGGAAAATATTTGTTAAATTTCATTTATAATAATAAAATATATTAATTACATATTCTAGGTTTATAAATTATACAATTTTATAACAAATTTGCTTAAAAATATATCAAGTAGTTATACAAAAATGTCATACAGTAATAAATTAATTCAAACCCGTAATAGATTTTTATTAATAAGACATGGTGAGTCTATTTGGAATAAAGATAGCAAGTTTACTGGTTGGACAAACATACCTTTGACAAATAAAGGAAAAACTGAAGCATTCAAAATAGCAAGAGCACTTTCAGTGTATAATATTATTCCAAATGTTGTATTTACTTCGGTATTAGAACGGTCAATTGATACTTCTAATATAATTAAAAAGGAACTGCACAATTTGCATAAGACTGATATTCCAATATACACTTCATGGAGATTAAATGAACGCCATTATGGGTCATTAGAAGGAATACCGCGACAATATGTTCGTGATATGTTTGGAAATAAATTTACAAAAATGATTCGCTGTAATTTTAGTATGAAACCTCCTATTATTCGTGATTATAATTATAACAACGATTTCCCTGTTTATAGGAATTGCTATTTCAAGAGCATAAAGTATGGAGAATCAAAAGAAAATGTGTTAGAGAGGGTTTTACCATATTATGAAAATGACATAATTTATACTTTAAGTGAAAACAAGTTTCCTTTGATTGTTACTCACAAACACACAGCTCGTGTCTTAATGAAACATTTATTAAAAATGAATGATGAAGATTTTGAACAATATGAATTTCCAAATAAAAAAATATTGTTAGTAAACCTAAAAGATGATTTAACTTATGAAAATCATAAAGAAATAGACTATTCGTAATAGTTGTATTAAGTTAGATATTAGAATATCAAATAGATAAATTTTTATTCACTTTAGTGCAAAGTAATAAATTAAATAACAATATAATTTATATGAATAAAAAATATATTGTTTTACTGATTTCTATTATATTTATTTGTATTTTTATATTTTTATTTATGAATGTAAATTTAACAGGCAATGAAATACCTCCATTTCCTATCGATGTAGTTTATACTTGGAAAGGCGAGGAGGTTACCGATAACATAAGGTCGTCTTATAATCATGAATTAAAATATAGCTTACGTTCTATTGATATGTATGCTCCATGGGTAAATAAAATATATATACTAACAGACCATCCGAAAAAATATCCAAGTTGGATAAAAACTGATACAGATAAAATAATAATGGTCGATACAACGGAAACATTTCCAAATCCCAGTTATTTGCCAAATTCAAATTCGAATGCTATAGAAACAACAATTACGAATATAAAAGGTCTTTCAGAACATTATATTTATTTTTGCGATGATATATTTTTAGGTAATAAAACAAAATATACCGATTTTTTTACACCTGATGGAAAAGCAATTGTTGACAAATACACTATGGAAACAGAATCAATATTAATAGATGAAAAGTATAATGTATTAAACATAAAGTATCCTCCATCCATTTGTAGAATGTATAAACATATTCCAATTCCTCAAATAAAAAGTCTTGTTATAGAATTTAATGAAAAATACGCAGACTATATACATTGGATTAGAATTACCAAAAATAGGAATAGAAGAGGTTTTGATATATGTAAAAGCAATGGATTGAACACTCCTTGCCAGCAAATTCATTATCCAATTTGTAAGTATATGTATTCAAAAAATAAAGCTGTATTAATGGATTATGATAACCCAAATATAGCAATATTTATTAGAAATAATCATTATAACTTATATCAATCATTAAACAGAGTAATAACATATAAACCGCTATTTTTTTGTATTAATGATGACCAAACAGATGTTAGCAAGAGAGATGCTGTGCGAAATATTGTGTTGGATTTTTTTGCTGTATATTTTGTAGATAAACCAAGTTTTGAAAAGTAATATGTATCTTTAGTTAATATGTAAATATAAAGTGTAAATAATTTAAAGAAATAATATAAAACTAATGGTATAATTTATATAGCATGTCAGTAAAAGTAATAACCCTAACAATATCGCAAGATATAAATATTCCAGATATAACTACTTTCTCTCCAGAAGAAAATTCACTAATGTTAAAAATAGGAAGCAGCTGTATATTGGAAGGTCGCAAAGTGGTAGCAGGTCTTACACAAAAAGAAATTTACAAAAAAATAAAAGATGAATCTAAAGAAGAAATACAAAAATTGGAATTCGATATAAAACTAGAAAAAGAAATGTGTAAAAAAATGGAAGAGAGAATTACGAAAATGTATGAAGGACAAATTGATAAATTAGAAAAACAAATAGAAATAATGAGTAATAAATTAAAGAGTTATGAGTTAGACAATAAGGATTTAATAAAAATAGAAGTAGACAAAGCTAAAGAGAAGTTTGAAATGTTGTTACAAGAAAAAGATATACAAAATAAATTAAACCGCGAAGTGTTTGATAAAGCAATTCAATTAACGCATAAAAGTGCGTCACATAAAGGCTCAGAAGGTGAGAAAACATTTTGCGAATATGCGGAAACATTTATAGACTTTAAAGGGTTTGAAATAATTGATAAACATACGCAAGGCGGCGAGGGTGACTTTCATTTACATTTTGAAGAGTTTGATGTATTGGCTGATGCCAAAAATTATAAAAAAAAAGTTCCAATTGACCAAAGAGAGAAAATCAAAAAGGATTTATTAAAGAACGAACACCTTCATTTTGCTTGGTTAGTTTCTCTCAACACTTCTATTGAGAAATATGATAAGGCTCCTATAATGTATGAATGGATTAATACAAGGCAGTGTGTAGTTTATATAAATAATTTATCAAGTTTTGAAGACCCTAAAAAGATTTTAAGAATTGTTTGGTTTACTTGTAAAGAATTATATAAATTAATTGAAGACGTTAATTTTGACGAGACTGAATTGAGTGAGTTGAGAGAAAAGAATTTCAAATTAATGGATAAAGTAAAAGGTGTAAGAAAGACAATTAGAGAGATTAATACATCTATGAACGCAACCCGAAATTTAATTCAGGTTATGGATGACGAACTAAGGGGTATATTGGAGGCTGAAACAAATGATATAGTTGCTTCTAACTTTTCTCTCTTTGATGATTGGTGGGAACTAAATATTAAGAAGACAAATTTTGAAACATTGGTTTCATCTACTGATTTATGGAATAGATTCAAACAAGAAAATAAAATCCTGATAAATGAACTGAATATATCAGGTGATAAATTTAAGCAATACATAAAAACAAAGGTGCCGATGACAAGTATTATATTGCGAAGCAAAAACGCAAACTCAGCTTTTGATATAAAAGGATTAAAATTGAAAGAACTTGAAAATACTGTTGTTGAAGAAAAAATAGAATTGGAATTAGATGAAGAAGTGTTGAAAAAGAAGAAGGTTATTAAGAAATCTAAAAAAGAGTTATATTTTGATGAAGATATTGACAACAAAATATTGAAGGATTATGATGATAAAGATATAATGGAGTTGTCTTCAAAATATAATTGTAGGCCTTGGGAAATAGTCTCTCTATTAATGAAATACAAAATAATAACAAAAAGGGACCAAGCTGTAGGATATGATAAATATAAAGAGACTGATGAATATAAACAAAAAATACCAAAATAAAACCCAAAGCATTTATCGTTTTATGTTTAGGAAACAGTTGGGTCCCATCCCAACTAAGCAAAACCTCGGTTTTGCGTTCCTAAACACTCCCATCTTAATGCTCTCTTAATTTTCTATTTTACTTTTATACTCTTCTGTTTCTTTATATATTTCATATCCCCTTGATTCTGATCTTTTTGTAATTATTTTATATTTAACTAACAAAGATACCAATTGAAACGTTTTTATATTATGTCTATTTGATATCGTTATTATATTATCATCACTTATTATATAATCTTCTATTATTGTTTTATCCCTTTTCTCATCAAAATAAACTTCTGGAGATTTTATCCTTTTTGTTTGCTTCTTTTCTACATCACTAACTAACAAAGTTTCTTCTACCTCTTTTTCCACTATTTTCCATTTTATACCTTTTATTTCAAACGCACTATTCGCATTCTTACTTTTTAATATTATACTTTCCAAAGGCACCTTTGCTTTTATATATTGTTTAAATTTCTCTGTTTTTATATCTAATTCTTTCATTGATGTTTTATTATCTTGCTTAAACTTAAACCATAAATCTGTTGATAATATTTTTTCATCTTCATTTGTTACTTTTATGTTAGTTTCCCACCAATCATCAAACATTGAGTAATTTGATTCTACTAATTTTTCTGTTTCTGATGATAATATTTCTTTTAATTCCTCATCTATTAACTGTAACATATTTCTTGTTGTGTTTAATGTCGTATTTATTTCACGCATTGTTTTTCTCATATTTTTTATTCTATCCATTAACTTAAATTTATCATTCTTCAATTCTTGTAATTCCTCATTATCTATATTTATCTCCTCTACAAATTTATATAATTCTTTACATGTAAACCATACTACTCTTAGTATTTTACGGGGATCCTCATACTCAGTTAAATTGTTTATATATACTATACATTGCTTTGTATTTATCCATTCATACATTATTGGCGATTTATCATATTTATCTATTGAAGTATTTAAGGAAACTAACCATGCAAAAGGAATATGCTCATTCTTCATTAAATCCTTTTTTATCTTATCTCTTTGCTCAATTGGCACCTTCTTTTTATAATTTTTTGCATCTACTAACACATCAAAATCCTCAAACTGTATATGAAAATCTCCTGCACCTCCCTGTGTATGTTTATCTATTAAATTAAAACCTTTAAAATCCTTAAATGATTCCTCCGCATAATATTCAAATAATTGTTCTCCTTCTTTTCCTTTATGTGATGTGCTTTTGTGTGATTGAATTGATGTATATAAATTTTGATATGTTGAAGATAATCTTTCAATTACTTTATCCTTTTCTT